>Ga0214545_1001800_pt1 | contig 40818 bp, 29 predicted proteins | sample CNSS4metaG_FD_160064 | JGI IMG/M metagenome (GOLD analysis project Ga0214545, IMG submission 160064) | Root nodule microbial communities from cowpea collected in UCLA plant growth center, Los Angeles, California, USA - CNSS4 | ecosystem: Host-associated > Plants > Roots > Nodule | place: USA... | reverse complement strand
ATATTTGTTTTATATATATATATATATATATATATATATATATATATATATATATATATATATATATATATATATATAATTGAAAATAGTGAAAGGTGAGAGAAAATCTTAAGTAGTGATAGTAAACTATTGCATTAAACCTAAATTTTTTTACTTAAAAGGATTTCACTAAGTACGAATATATACAACCCAGATAAAAATAATAATAATTTTGTAATAAATAAATAAATATTGATGACACCAACATTTAAATTTTGTATATTTAAAATATGATTATTTTTTAAGTGTGTTCCAAGTGGGGTTGGCTAATTAATGGTATGGTATTGGTGCAAAGTGTATCAAAGATTTGGGAATGCAAGGTAGAGATTGGGCAAATGAAGCCAATGAAATCAATGTTTTCTTAGGAATCTAAGTTTGAATAGTTTAAAATGCTCTCCAAAATGAAAAATAATGGAAGTGAGGCTTTCATGATCACAACCAAACCCACTCCTTATGTCACACACTTTTAGCTCATTCCTTCCAAGGTGGAAGCCCCATTACCTCAACATTTTCAAATACATGGACACTATTTAACCCTACTATCTTACTAACAAAAATATGATTAAAGTAAACAAAAGTTAGTATATAAGTGTTATGGTTGTATATTTGGAGTCTCAATTTTAAATATTTTTTAATTATAATTCACCTGTAATAATTTAAACTAACTTGTAAGATTAGGTTTTATATTTTATTTATATATATTATGATTTAGTTATATTATTAGTTAGATCTTTAAGACATCTTTATACTATGATCTTCGACATACATCTTGACACTACTTCAATCTTCGATACATATCTTTATACTGTGGAATGAACATCTCAAACATGGGATCAAATATTTGTGGATAATACAACAAAATTTTGATATGAAAGACACAACAACTCAAATGAACTAGAATAAAATAGACTTTAATATTATCTTAATAAGTAAGCATATGTTTAACTTAATCTCACAAAACTAACTAGTAAAGTGACTTGTACTCCACTTTTTATATTATGATTCATTTTCATATCATTAGTAGATTTGGGATCTATAACAAAAATATTTATTATCTAATAAATTTTGAAAATATAATTAACTTTGTAAAAAAAACGAATGTACTTAATAATTAAAAAAGAATATTAAAAGTTCTTTACCATATAATTGTATATTGAAATTTATTAATAAATATGAAATTAACTGTTAGAGTTGTGAAATAAAATAAATAGAGTTTTAATGTGTGCTAGTAGGAAATACTAAAATTGTTAAATATAGTGTGTTGTTAATATCTGTCCAATTCTAATCCCAAGTATTAGTAAAAGAGTCATCTAGCAAGAAATGTGATTTTTCAAAATGCAAAATTCTTTTGATGTTATCCCTTTATACAAATATCTAGATATTTTGTTAAATATCATGTGCATTGTTGGAGATTTTATATTGGCTAGAGATAAAGTGAATTTAAAATATATATAAGTTGATATAAATATCCTCTTATAACTTGGTATTGTTGGGTTGGATTAAGTTAAAAATCCACTTATTAATATGATATCAAAATTATTTAAAAGTCGATTCTCACGAAATTTATTATTTATTGGATTTATAGTGTCACGTTCAAGATATATATAACCTTAGTATAAGAATGATGTGTTACAAATTTCACATTGAGTAAAGATTAGATAAGTTTACAATATATATAAATGGGTGTAAATCTCATCTTACAAGCTTGTTTTACAAATTAGACTTAAAATCCATCTTTTTATACGCATGGGTGATAAAAGTTTAGAGTTTAAAAATAATTTTATTGTGAAACATTATTGTTTTTTCTTATTATTTGATGCATTCAAATTCATTATCTTATATTAAATTTATAAAATAATTTTCCAGTTTAACCCAAAGAAATAAGTTTTTTATTTTTATCAGCAAATGTTAGTTATTAGTTTTTGTTAGTGGGAGAAATTGAATCCACAACCTCTCCCACTCTTCCTTCTAAAATCACCAAACCAAACTAATTTCTCCAATTTGTTAGTAGTGGATTGAACCCACAACCTTTTCCTCCCTTTCCTTCCATCTAACTAGGGATGTCAACGAGACGGATAGGGTAGAGTAGTAGATCCCTCGTACTCTATCTGCTGGATAAATACACGTTCCGTACCCCTCTCCATATCTGTGTGAGTATGTGTTACGCAGGTACTTGCATATTTTTTTTAATATCTACGGATATCCGCAGATAATTGCGGGTATTTATAAAAAATATTTAATTAACATATTTTAATCATAAATTCAAATAAGATATAGTGCATAACATTCATACATGTCAAACAAAGTTAAAATAATTCATTTAAGTAGTGCTTAAATGACAATTTATAAAGAAAGAAAGATTGTATTGATAAAAAATAACTCATTCAAAATCATTATGTTAATATCTTAATTATGTTTTTTTAATGTTTTAATTTAAATTAGGGTATAGTGAGTATGAGTATCCACGGATACAGATATTATAATATTTGTTAACATGTGAGTATAAACAATATACGTACCCGTTATCTGCAGACATCCATTTACAATATTCATTTTCTATATGTATTGGATTTTATCTTTGGATACCCATGAGTACCGATTTTTTTTATATCCTTCCATCCGATCACTGAACCACCTTACCACTTACATAAAGAAATAAGTAGTTGATGAGAGCATAGTATTAGTTGAAATTGAAACTTATTCTGAAAACAAATTGGATTGTTAGTCTCCACTGATGTCGGGCACTAAGAGAATCGTCTAAAATAGGAAAGAGCAGAAAGCAAAGGCCATGCAAATGCAAAATGCATAGAAGAAAAGATAAGCATGAGATAGCTGCAGAATGAAGAGAACCACCAACAAGGTCTACCACAGCAATCATCTCATGTCTCTCAGTTTCTCTTTCTATGGACTCAAACCATATCTGAGAATGAGATGAATTTCAATGGAAGACATTGGTTTGTTTATGCTAATCACAGCTGATTTCTGAAGAAATGTGTCTTTTCCCTTATTATGTAAACATGTTAGTTCATGTCTCAATCACTCCATACACTCTCACTTTACTTTTTTTCTCTTTTTTGTACTTTAACATAGCATTACCAACACTTTTTTTTTTTCAGAACTTTGTTGATTCAATATGTTTATGATCTCCAGAAGATTTTTTTTAGCAAATATTTCTCATGTTGGTTATGTGTCATCTCCTTAGGCTTGTTTTTATTTTTATTTTATCTTTAACAATCCAAAGCAAAAAAATGACATTAGATTATACAAAATATATCTTAAAATTGATGAGTTTTTTGTAGGGGATGTAACGGGAACACAAACAATGAGAATAAGTCTAATTCCGGTTATATCTCGTATCGACTAGATATAAGACAAATTTATAGTATAAATGTAAGTGTAAATATCATCTTATGAATTAATTTTGTAATGTTTTCTTTTTAACATGTTATTAGAAACATGAATTAGAGATTATCTTAACGAGATTTGTTATTATTAAACCTATTGTGTTACCCATTATAAAAAATGTATTGTTTGTTGGATTTATCGTACCACTCAAATTTATAATATAAAAGTGGGTGTAAATTTCACCTTACAATATTATTAATATAATAAGAGACACATAAAAGTTTAAATAATTTATTCATGTTTAAAATTGTGTGCATGATCCCATATTACTCAAATATTTTTTGAATAATGTATGCATTTTTAGAGGAAAATACGATGCTGACGGTCATAAAATCAAATCAATGCAACATTGCATATACTAAGAAATGAATATAAGAAAAAAATAATTTAAAATTTGAAAAAAATTGCGATTACTCCTTTCATAAATTATTGTTAAATGTCACACATCTTCAAGTTTAAAATAAATATTCGTTTTAATAAAGTAAACTTCATATCTCCTTTAATCTCTTTTCATATTTTAATTTTTAATTATGTATATTTCTTCGGACTATCCTTGTTGGAAAACTTTTCACATATGAATAAATCATACGAAAAAGATTTTATTTTTTCTTCTCGTATACTCCAACTTTGTGATGAGTTTTTGTACTTTCATTACAAAAATTTACTAGTTTACATCATAACTTCACGCTAATTATATATTTATTAAAATCCATTATTAATGTCCATATTATTAAATACAATGACATTTAGGCCAGTTTCAATTAATAAAAAGAATGATGAATTTGAAGAAAAAAAGAAACTTGTATCTCTTTTTTTATTATTTTATTTACGACATAAAGAAAGGGAGGGTGTTTTCAAAAACATGTATTTCGAGGATTAAAAGGTGATTATTATTTTAAACGTGTACGAAAAGTTATGGATTTTTGTCGGTGCCACGACATATATAGATCATCTTTCACATCAGAAAATTATATTTTATTACTTAACATTTCTATAATGAAAAAGAAAATCTTGTCGTAAATAATTCGATGCTAATTAGCTATTGATTTGCTAATTAATTAAAGTTAAATTACTGAAGACTTATTTTACGCTTGTTATTCTGTAATTTAGATTAAATATAGGGAACGGGAAAGAGAAGAAATAAAAATTTCCAAATTTATTTATTTTCTTTGATTGGTTTCATTTAAAAACATGGGAAACAAAATATCCATGAAATTCATATTATACACCAGCCCAAGAGAAGGGGGTGAGAAAAGTAATATTACTTTGATTATTATAATTCTTTTTCTTAAACCTTTATTATTTTTTTAATATATTTTTTTTTTTTTACATTTTTCGCACATGTAAATATTTAATTTTATTTTTTCTTATAAAAAAATAAAAATAAAAAACTATCTTTTTTCTGTCTTTTATCTTTCCTTTCTTCTCCAAACCAATCATGTACTTCTTGATTTTGCAAGCTAATTGACATTAACTTCAACCTTTAAATTGTTACGTTATTAAATACGATTGTAGAATGTACATAACTTTATCATCTATATTAATTAATTTTGAATTACTTTCAATAAATGAATTGAATAAATTGCTTTTTCAATCAATATGGTTGATAAGAAAAATGTAGGCCAATAAAAAAATGACTTAGTTCCATAATTATTCTATTTCATATCGTATATTCTAATTATTACTAATATTATTTGCTTGCTATTGAGTTACTGCAATCATATTCCATTTCTTATACTGGTATTATTTTTTTAACTTTTAAAGCATTAGTTACCCAAGGTTTATTGTTAATAAAAAAACGATTGCGTTAGTAGGAAAAAAAAAATGTAATGTCAATAGTTTTATGAATGTTCACTGGTTATAATAAAAAACAGTGATACAAAATTATGGTTGGATTCCTGAGTTGGCTTTTACTAAGAAATTTGGAAGAGAAAACTAATCAAACATGGAACTGTAAGAAAAAAATACTAATCTGTACATTTAAATTTTCAATTTGGTAATGGTGACAACTCGATTTCCAGTCCAAGATTCTGACACCATGAAATACCAAAGTCCATTTCCAAGCTTGGCTATGTGAGCAAAACCTGAATTGAATACTACTTGACTGTTATAAATTTGCGACAAAACAATGGTAAAAAACTCTTGATTAGCACTTCACTCTGACTCCAAATAGAACAGATGTGTTCACCATTGCCTATCATAGGGAATATGAAAAATTCCAACCCACAATATCTGCAGTTCTGCACTGTAAATATAGCCAGCATATGATTAAAGATTCATCTCATATATTCACAATTTTCCTTACAACATCTAAGGCCAATACTAGTCATGGACAAATCACAGTTTAGATATCTTGTTATATCCAAATAAAAGTATCAACCTTAGCAGTAAACTATTTCAAATTTTCTCATCGACTGCATTTATACAGAAAAAAGAAATACTATAGCAGCACATGGAAAACCTGCACTGTATGACAAGCTACAACAACTTAGGAGAAACTTAATTAATTTTAGGGTTAAATATGTTTTTGATCCCTTAACTTTCAGTGAATTTTGGAATTAGTTCATTTTGAAACTTTGAACCAATTTAGTCCTTCATCTTTCGGAATACGTGAATTTAGTCCTTTTAATCAAATTTTGTTAGGTTTATTTAATGTTTCGTACGCATTTTAGGATTGTATTTGAGTTGTTTATACTGTTGGACATATTTTTGCTTTAATGTTAAGTCAAATACTATTGTGAAACGTACTTGAAATGTCAAATAAACTTAACAAAATTTGATTAAAATGACTAAATCCATGTATTTCAAAAGATGAAGGACTAAGTTGGTTTAAAGTTTCAAAATCGACTAATTCCAAAATTGATTGAAAGTTAAGGGACCAAAAACATATTTAACCCTTAATTTTATTCTCCAATTTTCTTCTCCTATAAATGATAATGAAATTTTAACCCAAAATATTAGAGGCTCAATAAAAATATATCATTACCCATCTTTGTGTGTGCCCTGCTGATTCAGATCGAGTATGCACCTTACCACACCATCGTCAAGTTCTGACAATAACACAGTCCATATCAGTACAAATAATTTATGGGAAAAACACTATGTTGCTGAAATAACCCAAAAGACAACGAAAAATCATAGCAATTATACGTTCATGAATATTGAATAACGACAATTGCAATACAATTTACATAAACTGATGAAATAAAGGAGAAGTGTTTGGAAGCATGGATCAGAGAGAAGGTTGTAATCATCACAGGAACAGCATAGGTGGCGGAACAGTGATTGAGTCAAAGGGAGGAAACAAAGTGTGGGGAGAAGTCTAAGTTGTGATTCCATACTAGAATGCAACCCATGCCCTTTCATACAACCCCTGAAATCATCGTCGATATGGAAGAAGTTGCGAGCGTCGCCATGCAATTACTCAGCAAGGGACAGGGGCCTTCTTCACTTTGCCCTAACTACAATCACTGTCACCACCCAACCAAACCAAACCAAGTACCGCTCTTCCTGCTCAAACCTTTTACTATTCCCATCATTTCCACGTCAAAATAAACAGTTTATATATCTTATTATATCCAAATAGAAGCATAAAATTTGGCAGTAAACTATCCCAAATTCCCATAGTCACCGCATTTGCACAGAACATAACATTCCAATCTCAAGGGAACTTCTGATTCACACACCTGATTATAGTGTTAAATAGCCTCTTGCTCCTCTGCCACATTTAAGTCATCATTGTCGTCATCAAATGATTCTCTATCTTTAAGAAAGTATCCATCCTTTGAAGGCTTATAATCCTTCCCCCTCCAAACCACAACTTGTTCATTCTCAAAAGTCACCAGAATACAGGGGACCATGTCCTGCATTAATACACAAGATAATCGAAAATGAGCAACTTAGATCATAAACCACAGGGAACAAAACTTGAAGATTAGAAATCGTGTCTTCTCTATATGTTTGGAAGGTAGAATAGAGTGCCATTACCACTATCATTGTTATTTTCCCTTCAAGTTACATGATTATAAAGAAATATTACACCTTATTCCACTGGTTTGGAAGGTAGAATAGAGTGACATTACCACTATCCATTAGTAGTTAGTTAGTTCTATTAGTGAGGGATTTAGATAGGTGGGCTGAGATGGTAGAAGAAATAAGGCATATAGCCCAAAAATAAGAGGGGAGATTGAGAGAGATCTATCTTGTCACTTGAGAATGGAGTAGCCAAATAAGATATTCCTGGAATTATTAAATTTTGTAATTTTTACGGACTAAAACCAAAAAAACATTTTTGGGGACTATACCCAAAACTCATATTTTTAGGGACAATAACTAGTTCAACTAGAAAAGATTTACTAAATTTTTCCATTCAGCTCTCCCTCGATAGAACAAAATGATAACGGTGATATTAGTCACGCTACCTGAATATCCACACAGAGTAATTATATTATAAAGAATAATATGTTATATTTGTGAACTGTCAAGGACAAAAAATAAGAAAACAGCAGAATAAGTATAACCAAGAAAAAACACCAAATACCACATTTCCAGTCACACAACAAATAGTCATGTCAATCCTGTAGATTTATCGACTAATCCAATCACACAGACTACGTACTGGTACTACTAGGCACTAGCAGTTTTCTTTAATATTCTTTAAATTTCACATAATTTTCTTTTACACTCTGGAGAATCTATAATCGCATTTGGTCCTCAATAATTGATTATGAAAACAATTCAAGAGGTTTAGGTGGCTTTTCAAAGTAAATTTAAAATATTTATAGCTCGTAAGATTGATTGAGGGTAGTAAGATTGTTATGCTCCCCTAGAAAATTAAACTAATTGGCCCAAAAGGATTCTAAAAAGCATCTCTACGATCAACACTTCAAAATCAATTCTTTTAAGACCCAGAATATCTCCACAATTGAATCCTTGAAATCTCACTAGCAAAGTGATTCCACTTTATAATGCCCAAACAGACTCAATTTTGAAACTTATATTGAGGTACTACGTAATCATCCAAACTGAAACATTTTTTTGTTATAATGATACCAAACAAGAAAATTACATGGCAAATATAGCATTGCAAAGCTGCCTATCACAACAACATACTCAGCAGCTAAAATTAATTAATAGTCTTTACCCTGAGTTTGCAGCCTATTTTCTTGTAATCTTTCCTTTCAAGCCCCTCACAGTCTATCCGAACCAATTCGCATGAGAGGAAAGCATCTCTGACCATGGGTACCAAAAAAGCATAATAACCATTTTTGGCTGCAATTCAATTCAGAATCAATAAATAAGGTTTGCTAAAAACCACACTGGCAACTGAAATAAGAAAAACAACACACACCAAGCTTAGTTAAAGCAGGAACAGCTAGTCCCCTCTTCCGCATTTCTTTGGTTTCCTGAATACTTAAGCCATCAATTGTTGTCTTGATCAATCTGGGATATACAGGTTCATGGGGCTTCCACAACATGAGAGGAATAATAGATCTCTTTTTAGGATTATAATTCCTGCCTCTGTATAATATAAGTGTACCCCCATGTCTGAAGATGACCTTCCCAAATGTTTTGTCCTGCAAAAAGAGCAAAAAAATTACTTGCGCATGCTATCCGACAATGTTAGACATAAGCTTCACAGACAATGTAACCCGAAGTTCAACTATCACATGAGTCCACGTGTTTCAAAATGAATTGTAATGTAAGACTTTACTTATTATGTAAGGTAGTTAGACAAAAGAAGTAAAAAAGTATGAAGAGACGTGAACCTCAAGCTGGGTACAAATATTTTTCATGTCCATTGTTGGAACACCCATGCATTTGATTCTAACCGCTTCAGCAAATTTCCAATGATTATGAATAACATTCAGCATGTTGTGAGTTAAACCATCCCTTCCTGAAACCAAAACTCAATAAGATAGAGATTGAAGAACACATTTGGAAAAAGGGATAAATTCAATGTGCCAAGATTTTCCTCAAAATAAGTACAAAGGAAACAACATTTCATACACACCTCTTCGTCTTACCCATCCAATACATTTCCACAACAATTGCTATCAGAACCAATAGACTTGTTCATTTCCAAACACGACCAACCCAACAAAAGCATGAACATAAACAGCGAAAGAACCACAGAACATCACGTTGTCTCTCATCAAGCAAAACTCCATAGAAAATCATGCTATCTGTCTAATAAAACTATAATTTATAAACCAAGAAACAATTCAAAAAATTCGTATGAAATACCACCCCTACTGGCACAAAATTCAAAAACAAAAACAAAAGCAAAAATGACAAACTTCAACATTTTTGAAGCGTTCCCTTTTGATTGTTTTCAAAACCACCAAAAGCCCTCTCAAATTAGGTGAGGACACATATATGGATCACACGGCACTATTGGGATCTATTACAAACAAATTCTCAGGAACATTTATATACTACAAGATCCATTTAAACAATGTCCTACAATGTTCTTCTTGGCCTCCCTCTACCCCTTTTCATAGGACCAAAAACAATGCAATCTACTCTCATCGTCGGTAGTTCACGGGCCTTTGCCCCTTAACCAGCATCCCAACATTAACTCATCATTTAACTAAATGAGATATACTTCAATATTCTTCAAAACAATTTAACATTTACTAGTATTCATAAATTTCGAAGTTAGTCCCTTATTTTTAACAATTCACGTAATATTTTTCACATCCCCGACCCTAATTAAGAAAAACATCAAGCGTCTTTCAACTTTCATACCGAGATTGACATGCCTATTAGTTTTGCTTCTCTCAAATTGCGATATCAATGCCTTTCTCTCATCACTGTTAAGGGGTTTCCCTTGAATCATCTCTCTCTTCATTTTCCTCTGTTCCTCCAACTTGGGGTCCTCCGGACCCTCTAAGCTCTCCACAGTGGGGTCCACGGCTGGCGCACACACCCCGGTCCATTTCCGGTCGAGCCGGCCCGGCCCAAAGGGAGAATACTTGGGCTCCCTGAGCCCGATGGGCCGCACCTTTGGGCTGCTCTCCGTGTAGCTGAACCGGAAATCGAATGGCAGGTCATTGGAACGAACCGGCTTGCGACCGGCCGGGTCGAGGGAGGAGGGAGGCCGGTACTTGGGCTTGGATTTCTTTTGGTTGGGCTTGGTGGGAGGGGAATTGGGGCATTGCGGCTCGGGAGTGAGAGACGACGGTGGTTTGAAAGTGTATGAAGAGTGGAGTTTGGAGGCTGCGGAGGAGAGGTGGCGCGTGAGGAGGGTGGCGGTGGAGGGATTTTGGCGGGTAACACGCGTGAGAATAGACATGAGGGTTTAAGGGTGCATAATTTTTGGGAAGAGGATGTTCATTGTAGGGTTTAAGGGTTGCAAAATGTTTCGTTTGCTGCAATACTAAGTTGCAGAATCACAATACCGTAGAGAATCTCATTGGCTTCGATTAAAATACCTTTTATTTAACTACGGTAAATAACATCCTTAATTAATATAAATGTTTTTAGTAGTTAATTTTAAATGAATATTGAGAAATTAAATAAATATAATTAAGTGTCACACTTTTGTGATTGGATTAGATGTTACTTTCTTATTTAATATTTTATAAGGTAAGAATGAGAGTTATAATCTAATATATCGCTTTTGTAAAATGTGTCTCTCTTATAAAATTATCGTTATTAATATTTTGTTTGATGTTTGATATTCTTAAAAAAGATTATTTTTAAAATTTGGATTTTTATTTAAATTTTAAAATTTTATTTCACATCAATATATTTCAATAACAATACATTACACCTCCTATTCACCCGTGTCTTTTTCCACCAAGCTTAGTGCATAATAAAGGCTTAAATATAATTCGGGTTCTATTTTAATTAATTTTGTTTAATTTAAATTATTTTAAAAATGTTCGATAAGACCTTATTTTTTTATTTTCATAAATTTAATTTTTTTAATAATAGTGTTTGGTGTACAGTATATATCATATCTCAGTTCATGATTATTTTTAATTTTTTATAATTTAAAAAAATTGATCATGTGTTAAGTTAACATTGTGCTATATAATAGTATCACATGTTAATTCAGTGTTATTGTTATGTGTCAAGTTATCCTAGTACCAATATAACTATCACATGTTTTATATTCAATTAAGTTCTTATTTTATTTAATTTTATTAAATTTAGTTACGATTTTCGTTAATTTTGTTCGATTCAATACCAAATTTGTCTTTCTCTAAATTGATACCAAATTTAACTTTTATATAAATATCATCCATACCTAGTCCAACCTAATTAACATGTATATCTATGTTATTTACTGAGACAATAATAATAGTGAGTTTATGATATTTCCAAGAAAATAATGTAAATTTATTGTTAAAATAATACAAAATGTGAAGCCCCATCTTTTTTCTAATTTTCTGGCCTAAGTATACTAGTCCACTTCACACTCAACAAAACACTTCTCACCCCCCCCCCCCCCCACCACCACCACATAGTTTTCTCTCAAATTCTCCTCTAAAGCAGTGATCCCTCTGTTACCTCCATAGTTTTGATCCTCCTTCTTCCTTTTGCAATCAGATTTTGGAAAGAAACTCCTGCAGAGCTCCTTGTTGATTCCACTCCCAACTTCCTTCCTCAAAGTAAGTCAATCCTCCTACGTTTGGTTTTGTTTAGCTTTGAATTCGAAATGTTGTCTCTGTTATGGGATTAATCATAGATTCTTCCTCTCCCTGTGTCTTGGTGATGAAATTCCTTAGGCGAAAACACCAGAAACTCATCCTTGTCACTGCACAAGTTGTCGCTTAGGCGAGCAAGTCTCGCTTGAGCGAGAGACACTCTCGTCTAAGCGAGACAGCTTAGCTTGAGCGAGAATTCGCTTAAAGTCTGGGTTGTTCTTTGTTTCGAGCCTCGCTCAGGCGAGAATGATCCGCCTAAGCGAGAAGAGCCCTTTCGCATGGGCGATATCTTCTAGCTTGGGCAAGAACCACTGCAGTTGAATGTTTATTTCTCTGTTTTAATGGATGAAGTTATATCTAAATGTTAAAATGTGAAATTAGTTTATGATATGCTTGGATTGTTGTGGCTTGTAACATGTGTGGTGAAATTGCATGAATTTGGATTATGAGAAGAGGTGGTTGAACTATAATTTCAAAGGAAATTCCAAGGGGTATGTTTTACTGTATGTAAGGACATAAGGACTCATTATTGGAGGTATCCCAAAACTCCAATAATCATTCATGTTAGATTGAGCATAATGGATTATGTCATGAAGAGTAGTAGGAGGTCCTAGTCTTTGAACTTGATCAAGTCTTAAACGAGAAGGGAGCTTACCTTGTGAGTGGTTGGATGATAACCTCTTGAGGCCAAACTCTATAGGCCAAACTCTATAGAGTTTGGGAACCATCACAGGTGGGCATGCCACCAAGAGGTTCAATGTCACTTACATAATAAATGAGAAAGATTGTATGGTATTTATAACTGAGTTGCATGTTTCTTTTAATCAGATTAGGTTACCCTTTATTTTTCTCAGTGTGTTCTGTGTTTGGTTCTTTTCTTGCAATATCACTATGGTGTGAGCATATACAAACTTAGGTGAAAATACTCCCCTCATGGATAGGAGTTAAGTCAGTGGTGTGAGATGTCCAACAGTAAGCTCAATCTTGTTTAACATTTGGATTTTTTGATAACTCTTTTCTAGCATAGGTTGTAGGCTCAATCTTGTTTAACATTTGGATTTTTTGATAACTCTTTTCTAGCATAGGTTGTAAATATAGTTGGTACTTATATGATTATTTTGGATGACTGTATTATTACCCTATATTGGCCTATTCTTACTATTTGTTTTGCTTGATCATAATATAATATTTTGTTTAGTAACATTAAAACTATTAAATGAAATGTTACACAAAATACTCAACTTTTTAATAAATATGTATTTTTTAAAAAATATACTTTTTTATTACTAATACTAATAAAAAATTAAGAATTTTAGTTCCAAAAAAAGTTAATATGTAGATGAGAATATGTAACAAAAATGTATCGGAGGATAAAATTTCTTAAGAAAAATAACAATAAACCACAATAATTTTTCTTTCTTTCTTTTTAGATTGTTTCAACGTGTGTATTTATCATTTTTATTTTTGTGCAAAGGTTACAATGTCAACCTAATATTTGATTTCATAAGTGGTTGTTTTAGTTAATGATGCATATGTTATTTTGGTTAACTTCACGTATATAGATCACACTCATGCATTGATATTTTATGGATTTAATAATCCTAATTAAAATAGTCTAGCACGCCCTTTGTGAAGCCATTATTGATGAAATTAATTTAAACGTTTTGTTAAGAATAAATTTATCGACGAAATTGCTTTTCATTTTTTTAACTCTTAATACACTGTTACGAATACAAGTCTTATAGATCAAACCATGATCACATGTTCAAAAAGTACATTTTTTTAATGATCATACTTCACCATATTGTTTGTGAAGGGATTTTAGTTTAATCACAGGTAAACACCATTTAGATTCTTGAAACGTTTTGCATTTCTCTTGGGAAAATTTTAACAACCAAAACTTTTTTACACCTATAACACAATAAAAAATAATATTTTTAATTATTTTATATTTTAAAATGAAAATACGACATGATAGATGTTCTATAGGGGTTTATTAGGATACTATATTTCATTTTATTTTATATTATTGCACTCTCAGAGAAGAACATGGAAGTATCTTTCTTATATTTTGTCCAAAATAATTAGAATATCGAGAAGCGCAATTATATATGGGCCTCCCTACACTATATATGTATTGATCATACGCATTTTTATATTTTTGACTAAAAAAGTTAAATTAAACTGAATTATTTATTAAAATGTTAAAATTAAATAACAACAAATTTAAGCATATAAGGTAGTTAAGTAAAAAATAATCTTATTTTAATTTTGTGTCCACCGAAAGAGTCCGTAAATTTGAAAATTGTTAGGCAAGATTTACGGTGGAGTTTGAATTTTTGTTCATGATGTGAAACAGAACAGGCTAAATAATGAAACTAACAAGCTAATTAAATCTGTGTTTTTCATACACAGTTCAACATAAAATAAACCCAATTAGGTAAGCTAAAATTTCACTTGTTGTCATGTGAGGAAATTATCACCGTTTGATTTTTTATTAAATAACTTATTAGACACAGAGAAATTATAATATCAATTGCGGAGACATTCATACAAGAAGAAACGAATCTTCTCTTCAGAATCGAATCGAGGAGAAAGTATAAAGCAAGTGAAAATTACGATTTCCCTACCTGCGCGTTCCCTACTGTTACAGATCAAATACGTGAATCATCACCAGCGTCAAGTTCTGATAATATCACAAAATGTGGATGTGGATCTGGATTTCTGTAAAAAGAAAAGTAAAGTTGCAGAAATGACAAAAAAACAGGAATAATAGTGAGAAATTTAGGTTAGTGAATAATGAATAATGAATAATGACGATTTACAAATTGATGAAATAAAGCAGAAATGTTTGTTGGCGTGGATCAGAGAGAAGGTTGTAATCAACGCAGGAAGTGCATTGGTGGCGGAACAGTGATCGAGTCGAAGGGAGGGAAGAATGTGTGGGGAGAAGTCTAAGTTGCGATTCCATACTAGAATGCAACCCACGCCTTTTCATCAACCCCTGAAATCATCATTGATATGGAAGAAGTTGCGAACGTCGCCATGCAATTACTCAGCAAGGGACAGGGGCCTCTTCACTTTGCCCTAACTCCAATCACTATCACCGCCAAACCAAACAAACACGCTTTCTTCCTGCTCAAACCTTTTACTATTCCCATCATTTCCACGCCGATTCAACCTCACAAACACACCACCACGACGAAGAAGAAGGAGAAAAAGATCGAAAGTTGAAATGAATGAATGTTGTGGGAGAAGACGAAAAGCTTTGTAATATAGATAGCGCGAGGCGTGAGAGAGAAGGGCGAAAACCTAACCAGGTAGAAGATGGGAATACGGGTTATGTTCGTTTCGGAACTAAGCCCGTTGTGTGTTCAATTGAGGTATTGCTTCCAACACCTCCATAATTACTAATTGTATTCCAACACTCTATTTTTCCTTTCTTCTCACCTTCAAAGTAGATTTCGATTCTAATCACAGTCCCAAAACTTTTATTTTTCTTCTTACCTTGAAAGCAAACTTCGGTCTGCAGCATTCTTCCTCTCACAAATTTATTTCAGATAAGTCTTCTCACTCTTTTTGTTTTTCTTTTTTTATTTTAAGTTTTGTTTCATTTGTTTTTTTTTTTTTCTTTTTTTATTTTAAGTTTTGTTTCTTTTGTTTTTTTTTTTTTCTCATCTCAAACCAGCATATTGAAGCATTCATTCATTTTAACTTTTCTCTCTCGTGCGTCTTCTTTCTTCTCCTTTCTTCACTTTTCTTCACTTTTCTCTGTTAACAAACCCTATAACCATTCAAGATCCTGTTTTTATCTTGAGATAATGATTGAAATTTTTAAGATTTGTTTTTTTCTTCTTCTTTGGTTAAACTATAAGTAAAAAAGCATTATAAGAACAAGCTCAATAGAATTTATTCAATATGAAAACTTGGCTCGAGAAATTGAACTAAGGGCAACACCACCCTTCACATCCTCAACACTAAGAGTACCATTAAAATCATCAAAAATACACCAAGAATCAAAAGGAATAACAAGAGAAGACCATAAGAAGTGACAAAGAAAAAATTGCACCATAAAAACCAACAACAACCCATTAAAGTTAATTTTAGTAGTTTGAACCGACTCATAATATTTTTTAGTAGTAGAATCTTTTCCTTTTTCCACCACATTAGGTCAATTAAAAGCTATTTTTAATTCTTTTGCAAATTAAAATTGTTTATGTGTAGAAGAATTAAGGATTATTGAAAAATTCTATCGTGAGAATCAATTTGTCATAAGTCCATAAAATTATTTACAATAGAAGTAACATCCTCCAAATAAAATATATCATCCAAAAAATTAAAGTTCACTAGCACATCACTAATAATAGTATCAATATTATGCACGAAATAAGACTCATCCTCAAACTAAAAGTATTAAGATTAACAACTAGTAAGGTGAATCTTATTTACCCCATTTACTTTTATCTATTAAGTTACGGTCTAATTTTGTTATTATATCATAATTTGTTACGCATGTTAAAACATACGTTGTATATAACTAACTTTAAAAAATTATTTTATTAAATCATTATTTTTTTAGTTTAAGCAGAGGCAATTTATTATGCATGTTAAAAAATATGTTGTATAAATAACTTTAAAAAATATTTTATTAAATCATTGTTTTTTTTAAAGTTTAATTTAAGCAGAGGCCAATTGCCTCACATGTTGTAACTGAGATACCCACGAAGTTTGGCATGCTGAATATGTTACGTTATGATTAGTATTAGTTAATTATAAAACTGTTTTTTCGGCACTTTTGCATGTCATAGTAGACTGATAAGTCATGCTACCACCAAACAAAGATATTATTGATTGGCGCGCATTCCTCAAAAGAATCCGCAAATCCTCAATTTCCACGGCTAAATCTCAGCCATTAAATATTCTTCGGAACAAAAATTAAATAAATTAAAAATACCACACCCATTTCTGATAAACGTACTATGATCAATAAAATATACAAAAAAATTAATATATACATAAAAAAATACATTAAAAAAATCAGTCAGTCATATTCATAATATAAAAAAGAATTAAAAAATAAATCATATTTTTCATTTATAATATTCTCGTTACAGTTAGAATTTTTATATATTTTTTTCACATGATTATATCAAAAATGTATTTAGCATCTCTCATATTGTGGTCATAAATGACTCAATAAGTTTGTCATCAACTAGATATTAAAATCATCACTAAAAAAAGTTTACAATATACAAAATGATAAGAAATAATTTCTCATAGTTCTTCAAATTTAGTTTATTATTATCTTGAAACCTATTGCAAAGTATATAGGTTCTTTCTCAACTTATATACACATGTCTTGTTTACCTTTGATAAAAAATATACACAATAAATTAAAACTCTCAAGTATTTTTACTTCATATTGTTTTCAAAATAAAATGTTTTCTGACTCTTAAACCTCACCTTTAAAAGCAACAATAGAACAATGATGAATAACAATGTATTGAAGAGCAGAATGTTCCACCCTGAAAATTTAAATTATTAGCCAATTTAGTTCAAAAGAACATACACTTTACTTTTTTATAATCAATCTCTCTACTCAATTATTAAGCTAAATAGTTTTAAAATGTGTTTTTTTTATGTGTAATATTGTTTTGCTTCTAAAATATAAGAAAACAATGCCCTCTGGAAAATACCCAAATACCTCCACTTACATTCTTGACAGTTGTCCCATTTTTAGGTTTTTTGGTAAGTTTGCTTCTTCCGTCATCTGCCCATTCTCATTTCCGTTTCTGACGAATGTACCCCTATGATCAAGCTTCGATTTCATTCGATTGTGTGGCCAAAGAAGTCATTTTCGTTTTCCCGCCTTAGATGGAGGAGTACTGCATGATTTGATTGATTTGCATGGATTAATTAATGAGCTCAGTTCCTTTGCAATCAAAGTTCATTGTTGTGTATTTTAAAAATTGCTTCAGTTGGGTTCTTTCCTTCTTCCTCAGTTTCTTCTTCCTCAGTTTTTACTCTCCATTCTGCAGTATCTTAACCCATCTTCTTAAGGTCTTCCATTTCTCTGGTTTTTGTGGTTGAGTCTTTATTTTTTTTGTTTTCTGAGTTCGTTGTGGGTTTGTGTTATTTTTGGTTATCCATTTTTTTCCGTTTAATATTTGTGTTCTTTTTTCAGTTCTTCAGTTTTGGATATTGGGATTATTTATATTTGTTGTCTTTTTAGTTGGTTCAATTTTGATTTTGTAGTTTCCTTCGTTTTTTTTTTGTTGTTTCAGTTTTGTATGGTTTACCAAGTATGTATTCTGTATTTTTGAGTTTCATGAGTTATGATTTCTGTTTGTTCTTTTCGTTTAAGAGTTGCTGTTATTTTTTTGTCAGGTTCTGTAGTTGGTGTTATTACGTTCTTTGTATTTTAACTTGGTGTAGGTTGTGTTTGTATCTTCTGATGGCGAGAAAACTTGATCCCATCAAAGATATTGATGACAAGAAAGAAACATTGAAACTTGTTGTTAGAGTGAAAGACTTGTGGTTTGTTCAAAATCGGGATAATAGTCGTCATATGGAGTTAATTCTTTTGGATCAGAAGGTAATGCAATTGTGATGCTGTTTTATGTGTTGTTGTTTTATGTGTTTGTGTTGCTATTTTTATGCTTTTTTTTTCCAGGGTGATATGATTCCTGCCATGGTAAAAAAGGAGAATTTATGTTTGTGGGAAGAAAAAAGTGGTAGAGGGTCAAACCTATATAATGCATAACTTTAAATTAGAGCATTATATAAGGATAAAGACTCATAAACCTATTACCTTAAAGTTTTGGGTTGAGAGTAATGTCAATGTTTTGTGTGATTGAGCTTAAGTCTCATTAGTGTTGTATCTCTACACTAAAAATTAAAATGAACGCTTATGTAATTATTTAGTTTTTTTTTCAATTTCTCAAGGGATCATGTATCCTATAGCTTTAATTACGATAGTTTTTGAAAGCTTAAACAATATAAAACTTGTGGTTTTTTAAAGCTTTTTTTGAGACTCATGCAAGGATCTTGTTTAGTTGAATCAAAATATTGATTGATTTAACAAAACTTTCAAAATTAAAGAATTCATTTGAAATGATTTTGTTGAACTTGAAACCGTGAGATTTGAGGTTTATATACGAGTTAAAAAAGAAGAAGAAAAGTTTGTTGAGCAGGTGAAATATAATTCTTAAATTTAATTAAATATAACTACATTTTAAGCCTTTTCCAAATTATTCTTAAATGTATTTTAAAATATAAGGTTTTGACAATATTTAGAAATGACTGTCATTATTATTTAGTATTTCATTTCTCCGTAATTTTAATTTATAAAAGTTTTAATAATTCGAGATTTCACAAATCATCATAGGACTATTCTTTTTCACCCAGTTATGACTTGATATATTTAAGTACAACTACGTAGTATCATTATCAATTACATAGTGTTCGGATCGAATAAAAATAATTAAATCATAGTTACCAATAATAGTTAAAATATAACTAATACTATACTAACCACATTACCATTATCATTCTGTTCTCGTATTGTTACTTGCCTTTATTCTCGTTTTTATAAGAAAAACATCTACTTTGTACATTTTTTTTTAATTTATCTTTGCATATTTACCTTTAAATTATAATTCAATGTTTTTAAAAATATTAGCAATAAAAATACTTATCACGCTAGATAGTAAACCAGTCTCATCAAACTTAAATAGGTATTTTTTAAATGAATAATTTAAAAAAAAAAGGCTTATTTTAAAAAAATATCTGAATTTAAAACTGAATCATTTTAAAAATAAGTTATTTAGAAAAGGATATATTTAATGAAATAAGTTGAAAACAGATTTTAAATAAGGATATTAGACAAATAAGAATCAGCAGTTGTATACTATAATTTCTTTTCACTGTTGCTTGTCTTTCTTATTTCTTTAAGATAAAAACATTTATTATTTATGTCTCTTTCACTTTTTTTCTTCTCTTTACTTCTGCATTAGAATGCAATAATTTTTTTTAAAATATTTTATCATAATAAATATTAATTCAGTTTGGTTTTTTTCCTTCACCATCTTCAGACTGTAGCCCATAATTAAGAAAGTAAAAATTTCATTTTTCAAACTAAAATTATAAGAAACCTTAATGCTGTCAATAATAATAACTTAATATATTACATAATCATTTAATCCTATTAGCTATGAGTAACAGAATAATTCATTAATTAAAAAACAACTCTATTCTTTTTCAACTAAGAAATATTTATATAATCCTTCAAATCTTATTTCTTTATTTTTTTTAAATTATATAATTTTTATATGATAAAAATGAAGAAACACTAATATAAATAATTAAAGTATGAAATTTTATTTTTTGTGAGAAATAATAACTTTTCCTAACATTTTTCCTTTATTCTTTTTGGGATGGAAAAAAATTAATTATCGAAAATTGAAAATCAAACCATTAGCACTTTGAATATTTCTACAAAAGTTTAAAATATAAATTCTATAAATTCTTCAAACATAAAATTAATAATAAAGTTCTCAAACATGAAATTAATTACGGAAATCTTCTTCCAAAGAAGCCATCTATTAACATATTAATTAACATTTTCCATTCTTCTTTATTTTTCTTTGAAACTATAAATTAAATTCCCCTGCACTCTTCTTTTGTTTATTGTGTTGTGTTTTGGACGGGGCGTTTCCTGTGTCATACATATACCCACACATAAGCTTCTCTTGCTTCTTTCTTGTTTTCTCTCTGCCAATTCAAATTGCTCCTTTCTCGGGAAAATCTTCACGCTGCGTTTTCCCGGGATTTCTCGTTACGCGTTCCTGTAAATCGTTTTCGCGATCGGAACCGAGGTTTCAATCTCTGTTCAATTCCCTCGCCTTTCCGTTTTCTCGTCAGTTCTCAAAAGGTTAAGAAAAAACCCACTCAGACCTTCGTTCTTTCATTCCCCAGCGGCATCATTGTTCGATTCAGGGTTTAATAAAATAAATTCACTCACTGGCGGTTCGCAGAGCGATTCAAGATTCAATACCCGGGGCATTATCAGGATATATTGCGAATTTGGCTAAGCCTCGTGAGTTTGGGGTTAGGATTGCACAATTCTTGGCGACGGCGTTTCGATTCGAATGCAATTAGGGTTTCGAGGTGCGCGAATTCGTTGATGTGGATGATTGCAGCGGCATGATAGTTAAGCGGACAATGAAAGCCGACGCACCGAACCTGAAAAGATGTAAGATTGACGGTACCGAGAATGCGATTCAGAAGAAGCGTAGGGTGAACGGGTTGTACTCGCTGGGAGTGTCGGGGGATGCTGAATATTTCAGCAGTGGTTCTGGTTCTTGGAGCAGTGAAGGATCGTATTGGGGTGGTGGTGGTGAGGTTCAGTCGAATTCGAATTCTTTTCTGTTCAATGGGAAAATGGTGAAGGAGGCATGTCGTCCTCCGCTTCTGCGGTCCTCTCGTGGACGCCTTCAGAAGCTTCCGTCAAGGTTCAATGACTCGGTTCTAGAGGCGGACGGAGACTCGAGCTTTGAAGATAACGATAAGAGTTATGTGGAGGACGGAAGGGGTGGCATTGGTGTGAGTGTGGAGAAGAGCGATAGTGTGTGTTGTTCGTCTAGTGTTGGGAGAAGGACTGGTGTTATGGCTGAGAGTAATACATCTGGTATTAGTTTTGAGGGTGTGGACCAAAAACCCAATGGATTGAAGAAGAACGAGGTTTTCAAGCTGGAGGATTTTTCTTTGGGGGATATAGTTTGGGCTAAGTGTGGGAAGAGGTATCCGGCTTGGCCTGCTGTGGTGATTGATCCTGCCTTGGAAGCTCCAGAGTCCGTACTCAGCTGTTGTATTCCCGGCGCGCTCTGCGTGATGTTTTTTGGTTATTCAAAGAATGGAACTCAAAGGGTTAAGTTATCTCCATGTCTTTGTTTATGTTGTCAAGATTTTGAGTTTTTGATCGTGGGTTTTAGTGGTGGGGTCTAACAGAGCGATGATGTGCAGGACTATGCGTGGGTGAAGCAGGGAATGGTGTTCCCCTTCTCTGAGTTCTTGGACAGGTGTGTGGTTGAATTATTTTTGGGGTTTCTGTGTGGATTGATTCTGTAAGAATGTTGGATGTTTAATTGTTGGAAATTGATCTTTCTTCAGGTTTCAGGGGCAGACTCGGTTGTACAAGAGCAAACCTAGTGACTTCCGCATGGCCCTGGAGGAGGCATTGCTGGCAGAAGATGGTGTTCTTGAATCACATTTGGGAAGAGGGGAAATATCTGATGCAGAAGCTCATCCTGCTCGACTTATGGAGGCTACCTGCTATTATGTTGACGAAGAATACTACGGCCAGGAACAGGTGAAAATTTTATGTTATCAGTGTTTTTCATTTTATGCTTTATGATCGGATGATAGCTTTTATAAACTGTTATGCATAAGATAAGGGTTTTAGTCATGCGAGTTATCGTTGTCAAAGATTGCGTTAGGCAATATTTATTTACGGAGGAAGGTCTGACGAATAAATGCATATGATATGACCGTGCTTATGTGTGGAGGAAGGACGGAGTGCCTATATATATATATATATATATTTTTTTTTTTCAGCCGGTGCTGGAACTAGAAAAATTGGAAAGAAAAAAACCTTGAATGGTCAAAAGGGAAAAACTATTTTCTTAAGGAAGGCAAAGCTTTAGAAAAATTATTCAATTTTTTATAAAGCTTCTGTATTTCCGAAGGATTGAGTGGGAGCCAAAAGCTAGTTTCAACCACAACGAGGAACCGCTCTTGTCCGTACGTTGTATGTAGCCATGTATTGATACTGTTGACTTGTATCGAAATAGGAGATCATGTCTGAATGGCGTGACATGCAATAGATAAGTGAATAACCTATTAATTAGTCTGTTATTTGCATATTTTTATCGAGTCGTATTTTGCAGGTTACAAGGTACTGTGCTGGTTGTGGTCTGATGTTGCCATGCAAAACCATGAAGAAGATGAAGGATTCAAATTGTGCACCCCGATTTTACTGTAAACATTGCACTAAGGTAACGCAGATTGGTATTACACTTTCAAACTTTTCACTAAATAATTTTTTAACACTTTCAAACTTTTCACTAAATAATTTTTTAACACATTTATTTTAACTATTTTTATGTCCTTGCAGCTGCGAAATTCAAAGCAGTATTGTGGCATTTGCAAAAGGATTTGGCATCATTCAGATGGTGGGAATTGGGTGAGATTGTATTCTTGACAAATTAGTTTTTTAGAAAAAATAAATTTGTGTTCCAATATGCTCAGTTTTGACACCTTTTGCGGCTGAACACTCTATTTCAGGTGTGTTGTGATGGTTGTAATGTGTGGGTGCATGCTGAGTGTGATAAAATAACGAGCAGACTTTTCAAGGTGTTGCATCATGTTTAACATGATGGAACCATTGTTTGTTTTTTTAAATTGCCCTCTTTTTGTGAAGTGGCTGAAGATAAATGCATGGCTTGTGGTTACAGGATCTGGAAAATACAGATTATTACTGTCCAGATTGCAAGGGAAAATTCAATAGTAAATTACCAGCATCGCAAACATACAATCCGAAAATCAAGTATGCAGTAATTGCCTTTTTTTCTTTTTTCTTTTTCATCTATTTACCTAAATTCATTTTATTATGGGACTTATGATCTGATATTTTTTTATACATACAGATCAATAGAGAATAGCCAAAAATCTATGATACCCGATAGTGTATTGGTGGTGTGCAAGGGCATGGAAGGAATATATATCCCAAAGCTTCATCTGTACGTCTTCAGCGTTTTTTGGATATATCAGAAGATAATTCAATTTAAATATTTGATTTTTTATATACCAAAGAAGGGAATTATTTTATACTCCTCACACTAGGGTCTTGAATTCATGTTCCTGGAGAGGAACTCTCTCCCCTGTTGTATTTCCTTTTGCCCCCTAGGACTTCTGAAAGAAGTTCTTTTTTGTATATCCATTTATTTTATTTATGATTTTGGACTTAACTGTTATGTTAGCATTCATTCAGTATTATCCCAGAAACTATTTCACTTTCAAAAGTATTGTTTATCCCCTGACGAGGTTCTATACCAAGAAAACAGCTTGAGAAGCATAAAAGAACTCCATGTGAATGGATTTGAGTTCTTCCCTGAACAATTTCATTGAGCAGCTTGTGATTTCCTTTTCTTGCAGTGTCATGTGCAATTGTGGCTCTTGTGGATCGAGGAAGCAGACACTTAGTGAATGGGAAAAACATACAGGTTGCCGAGCGAAAAAATGGAAACATAGTGTGAAAGTGAAAAGTACAATGCTACCTTTGGAAAAATGGGTATGAAGTGTTTCTTGCTAGATTAGAGGGATGCCGAATATTCTGTTGGGTGGTTTTCAATAAACAGTCATAGCATTAGTCCTGTGACATGGATTTCTTGATTACTGCCCATATCTTACTTCCAAATTCTGAGTTTGAATACGTTGTGTTTTTGAGTGTCTATTAAGGTGCTGTTGTTTTGTTAGTGTTCTGTACTTATTTCTTGTTGTTGACTTGACATGAATTACTTCAGTTGGCTGAACACATTCCACTAGAGGGAATATCCCAGCAGTTAGATCAGCAGCAGGTACTTGCTTTTTTGCAAGGTAAGTGCATTTCATGTAAACTTTTAAACTGATTGGTTGTATTTTTTCTAATTGACTGGGTCTAATTCCACAAAGCACATACATGCTTTCTTTTGAATATATCTCTAGAAACAAATTTATTTTATTTATACCTTGTTGTCTCAGAGAAGTATGAGCCTGTTAATGCAAAATGGACAACAGAAAGATGTGCTGTTTGCAGATGGGTTGAAGATTGGGAAGATAACAAAATTATTATTTGTAACAGGTTTTTCATTTTTTTTCATATTCTTTTCCCTTAAGTTTTATAATTTTTTTGGTTTTCTAATGCTTTGTTTCAAATTTCTTTAGGCTTTAAAGGTAGTAATTTACACAGGTTCATTTGTTCATTGTGCAGATGCCAAATAGCTGTCCACCAAGAGTGCTATGGGGCAAAAAATGTTCAGGATTTAACTTCTTGGGTTTGTAGAGTATGTGAAACTCCCGATGTTGAGAGAGAGTGCTGCCTCTGCCCAGTAAAAGGCATGTCACATTTAGTAGTTTGGAAGTCTGAACTCTTTTTTCGTGTCTATTTCCTGTGATGTTAAACTATTTATGCAAAGTAGTACACGATGGATTCATCACTCTTAAAAGGAGGTCTTTTTCATTATTATATATCGAGTTAACCTCAATTATATTAAAAAAAATGTTTTACTTTGGTGGATCATCAATCACAAATACCTAATGTTTTGCCTTTTTTGTCCATTTTCACATCGGTAAGAAATCCTCTTATAACTCTAATCCTGATACAAATGTGATTGTAGTTGTCTAGGAATCCTAGTGTTATGAATGTGCAATTTGCACCAGCCTTGTTTTTTTCCTCCATAATGTTTATCTTTAATTGTCAGTGTCATGATCAAGTGCTAATATGCTTTTACCACATTGGAAACGCTTGCTTTTCAGGTGGTGCTCTAAAGCCAACGGATGTTGAAATGTTGTGGGTTCATGTAACTTGTGCTTGGTTTCGACCTCAAGTTGTTTTCCAAGACCATGAGGCCATGGAACCTGCTGTGGGAATCCTTAAAATTCCTCCTAATTCGTTTGTGAAGGTAAGCTGACTAAATGGTGATATTATTTTTATACAGTTGGTTTCAGCTAAATGTTGCCTCAAATAAATCCTGACTGATTATAATTTTTATTTTACTGGGAAACCAAAATGAACGAAATACATTTTGTGGTGTAATCTAATGATTTATTTTTATTGAACTATATACTTATTCTCAAATTGCTTTTGGATGAATATCCTGAACAGTGAAATTCCATTCTTCCAAATTACTTTTTGTTAAAAAGTAAATTCTGCACCAAAAATCCAAAATGCACTATATAATCTTCCATCATCAATTTTTATTTTATTTCTCTAATTATTCACGGAGATAGTTGTATGGCTTTTTTTATGTAATCACTTTTGCCTCCTTCTTGTTTTTTTTTGGCTGGACTGTAATAATGAACTCGAGTATGGTTCTTGTCCCTGCTACTGCAGACTTGCGTGATTTGTAAACAGAGCCATGGTTCCTGTATAACTTGTTGCAAGTGTGCTACATATTTTCATGTGATGTGTGCATCAAGGGCAGGATATACAATGGAAGTAAGTTTTGTCAGTTAAATGTAAATATTTTGATTTGGAATTGCTATTATTTTTAGATTTGTTTTTCATTTGATTATATGTGAATTGCAAGATCTGGGGAAATATGTTGATGTTTTTAAAATTTACAGTTGCATTCCATGGAGAAGAATGGGACTCAAATAACAAAGAAGCTAATATATTGTTCAGTTCACAGGTTTGAGCTTTAGTGCTGTGATTACACCTATTTCCATTTTTCATTTCTTTTCTTGATAGCGGTTTTAAAAGTTAATTCCATCTCAGGGTCCCAAATCCAGATTCAGTACTGGTCGTACACACACCCCTGGGGATTTTCTCTCCCAGAACTTCACTTCAAAATCAGAAGGGATGCTTCAGGGGATCAAGGCTAATTTCATCAAAGAATATAGAGCTTATTGAATCTTCAACCACTGAAAATGAGGTAGTTGAGCCACTATCTGCTGCTAGATGTCGTGTCTACCGTAGGTCTACTAATAAGGTGATTCCAAATACTTTCATGAACATACTAGTATATTTATTACACCCAATTCTATTCATTAACCTGTCTTATGTTTCATTTTAGCCAAGCACTTCTGTATTTTTATTACACCCAATTCTATTCCTTCATTAATGCTAGTTGCTAATACAAACATGCTTATTACTTACATTATCTATTATTTTGAATTTATTCTCTTACAACTCATTCCCTCCCATTTGGTCAGAGAGCCAATGAGCCAATAATTCACTGGCCTAAGGGTCCCAGCCTTCATTCTCTAGATGCGATAACTCTGTTGAACGACTTTAAGGTAATCTTTGTGCCTAAGGTGATATATTTAAGAGTTAGACCTATTTTTGCTAACTTGTAGCATAATATGGTGGTACCTGCTTTGTGATAGGATGGTGATGAATCTAAAGTATTCACTTCTTTCAAGGAACGTCTTCACCATTTACGGGTAAGTCATATGTATCCATTTAATTATCTCATTTCTTTCCTTTATTAATTTTAAATAATCTCTCTTTCTCTTATAATATTTAAGTTCAATTACAATTTTTTGGCTTAGCAGGAAATGGAAAAATTGAGAGTTTGCTTTGGAAAATCTGGCATTCATGGATGGGGCCTCTTTGCTCGTAGGAATATACTAGAAGGAGAGATGGTAACTTTATTAATTTAATATTCACTCAAATTTAGGTAAATTATCTTGCTGCAGTTTATTCTGAAGACATTAAGTTCATGCTTCTTGTGTTTGTATGTAGGTTGTTGAGTATCGTGGTGTGAATGTAAGGCGTAGTGTTGCTGATCTGAGGGAAGCAAAATATCGTTCGGAAGGCAAAGATTGTTATGTGAGTATTATGTTTAAGATTGTTTAAATATCTGTACATGCTTCCGATCTTTTTCTTGCATTGGTTGACAAGGTGAAGTCTATTTGGTAATTAGTTTAAAAGCCTGTTTTGTACAGGTCCATGATTGCTGTTAATATTTGAGTTCATTTACTGCTAATCTTAACACCAAACAAAAATAAAATATGCAGCTGTTCAAGATTAGCGAGGAAGTGGTTGTTGATGCAACAAACGTGGGCAATATTGCACGCTTAATAAATCATTCTGTAAGTTATTATGAATATTGTTTGAACATTATCTAATTCAAACACAATCGTGCATGTGGTTTTGTACAAGATAATACTACAATGAGCCAAAAACAAAAGGAAAGAAACTGATGATGTTTAACCTTGACTTGCTTCAGTGCATGCCAAACTGCTACGCAAGGATAATGAGTCTGGGTGATCAGGAGAGCCGGATTGTTCTTATTGCCAAGACTAATGTTTCTGCTGGTGAAGAACTAACGTACGATTTTTGTGTTTGCATATTTTCTTTACTCGTGCTCACATGTACAAGCTGCATATACTTGCATTATCAAGAAGTTGGTTAGCCTGACATGAATGAACTGTTATTTTCCTCTGATTTTGCAACAGGTATGACTACTTGTTCGATCCAGATGAGCGGGATGATCTGAAAGTTCCATGCCTTTGCAAAGCCCCCAATTGTAGGAGATTTATGAATTAGGTTTTAGCTTTTAATTGCTCTTTGAAAAATTTCAGTTACCAAACCACAGTAAATTTTTCCAATTGAGCCATTTTTTAAATTTTTTCCTAGTTTAGTATAATTTGTATATCATTATATAAAATAAAATAGATAACTTCTGTGCAAATTAGATTGAGGCATTTTCCTATCTTGCAAGGATGTTCTTCAAATTATTTGACATCTAGAGGCAATTCAAAGAGGAGCACACATGTTACATAATACATTTCGAGCATTTCATGTAAACCCTAACCAATATTTGGTATATTTTATTTATTTTTCTTCCAAAACTGTAGTATTTGAATAGGGCATTTCAAAATTAAACCAAAATTGGCTTGGGGTTTATTGATTAGGACCGTTCTCTCTTTCACCTCCAAACAATCGATATCTTTGGTTCCATACTATATTTTTTAACGAAATGTGAAACTATTTCCCAATTAGACACGCTAATTATGTGGTCAGCCTCAAAACAGTAGAAGGAACTATTATCTGTTAAAATATCGTAGGACTGAGTTGGAGTAGTTTTGTATGAGGGTTTCATTTTTAAATTTGTGACTGTCATTATATGAAAGAAGATTCTTAAATTTAGGTCAAATTGAATTAGGTTTATTTCCTTGTTCACGCGTTTTCTTTATGTATTTTTACATTTTCAACTTCTTGAATTTATTTATAAATTTTCTAGGATAAAGTGTTGACCTTATTCACAATTAAACTAGATATTTATTTTTCTAAATACTATATTACAACTTAGCTATTATTACTTTATGAATTTTATTACTATTTTTTTTTCTTTTTTGAATTTTCTCATCATATTCCCTTTAATTTTTTATTTAATTTTTTTGTTTTGTTGAATTTTGTTATAAATATTGACATATCCTTAAAAGATCAAGTTAATTTGTTATCATATTTTGTAAAATGATGTCATTTTATTATTTACAAGGTGACAAATCGTATATAATTAAGAAATATGATGACAAAATTGTGAGAAAAAACTTAGTAAAATACGTAAAAATAAAAAAATTAATAGTGGAATGTACGGAAAATATGTTTGTTTGAACTTGAATTTTTTTGAGTTTATTTTTTAAAGAACTAGAAAAAGTTTTTTTTTTAAACTAAGCTGAATGAAATTACAAATGACTTCCAAAATTTTAAAATTATATTAACATGCCTTTAAATTGTATTATAGTCGATTTAGCAAAAGTAACTATACATTTTCTTTATATAATATTTAATAGTGATGTATAATTATGCTACTGTATGATCAATTACTGAAGCAGAACTTAAGTGGTAGGGGATGTAATTGGAGTGTAAGAGTTGAGTACACATTATTAATACGTATTAGACATTTAGTTACATTTATCCCTTTATGATGTTTAATTTTAAATCATTTGCAAGTTTAATATAATTTATTTTTTGTATTAAGAATTCTTATTTTCTATATAAATCAAATAAAATTGCACAATTAAAATTTCTGCTTCTATGCGATTAAAACTAATCAAAAATTTAAATAAGAAATTTAAACACCACAATATAACTAATCTTTTTATTTCCAAAAGTTAATGATTCTCAAAAAAAGAAAATAAAACTAGAAAGTAGATTGATTAAAAAAATATTTTATTATAATAAAGATTCAATTTGTGATATATTTTTTTATGTCATTATTTTGTTTGAAATGGGAGCTTTTGGCGCGCCTATAAGACGAGGGAATTAAGATCATAAAACCGTTGTGTTTCAGTTCAGAGTAGGGAGTGGGCTGTTCCCCGCTTCAGCTTTATAATTTCAGATTGAAAAAAAAGAGCTCCATCAGATTCCTGAAGCAGCATGCGAAAGCGCCTCCAAAATGCTACTTCCTCCGCCGGCGAGATGCAGCCGGAAAAGCGAATCCGCCGGAGCAAAACCATTTGCTCATGCAACTCTCCCCGTCCTCCGTTTCTCTCTGCTCATTCCACTTTCTCCTGGTTCTCTCTCTATATTTCTGAAAATTCAATTGCAAAATGATTTAAATTTCAATCACTCAGCTTGTATACATGAATTCTGCTTTTTATGAAGCTCATTTGTAGCTTACTATGCAATTCAGCGTTTATTAGTCACGAATTTGAACTCAATTTGGATTTTCATTTAGATCTGGTTTTTGAACCGGGGTGATTATAAATGCTTGCTTGTTCCGATACTCGTTTCCTTCTTTTATCAACGAAATGAGACTCGTAAAAGAACTGCTGTGTGATCTATTAATTTATACAGATCTCTGTGTTTGTTTATTATTATTATTTAAGCAAAATGCTTTTGAATGAGATGTTACGGAGTTTTTGAATGTGGATGAACTTCAAATATATGTATGTATATATATAATCGCCCTCTGAATCATGTTTGAAGACGGTTTGGGCATAAGAGGAAACGAGTAAGCTTCATCAGTTTGCAATTTGTGATTTCAATAACTTAGTTCCACCAGTTTCTAAGTTCTACATACATAAAATTGAGACATTGAGACAGACGTTCATTTTCAATTTACAAATTCTGAACACCTTAGTCTCTCTTCGGACGCCGTTTTACCTTCTGAAGTGTATTTGGTTTCTCTGAGCTTCTTAAATAGAAGACGTTAAAACTATTAACACTATGAGATCGTCTTTATTTGGCTTTAACTAATACAGATTAATGGAGGCTCTCTGTTTTTTCTTTCCAATTTGTAATTAAAAAATGCTGAAAAGTTTGATAGCGTCGTTAACTGTAGATTCTATATGCATATAGGAAAGCTTAATCCTTAAGTGAAATTTGGAATCTCTGTTTTCATTTCTAGTGCTTTGGTTAGTTAATGTTTCTATTCTTGTCTGAACACCGTATTTGTGAACATTGAACGAGAAGGTTCGAAGAAGATATTTGGACAGAGATTGCTAAATTTCTGGATGGAAAATCTCTGGTGATGCTGGCAGCCACAAGCCGATGGTTCCAGCGTGTTATTATGGAGGACGGTATATGGAGGTTCGTGTGCCTGCGTGATCTTCAGGTCCCACCTCCGGAACGCGTGGCATTCAGGTGGTGCAAGCTGTACACATCAGCATTCGGTAAGGCCTCTCCATTCTTCCTCAATATTCAATCAATCCAGTAGTAGCATGGTTCCACTAAATTCGATTTTAAAATATAATTTCAGATGGAAGCCACTCCTACATGTTCCGTCAAAAAGAGAAACACATCGGTGAGTTGGTCCTTTGGTAGCCACACTTAGTTCCTGGTCCATCCTAATTTTCCGTTTTATAAACAACAAAATTAGAATTTTGAATTTTCTTAACTGGGTGGTAAACTCTCATTCATAAAAGTAAAAAATCAAAAGACATATAATGGATTTGACTATTATTTAGTCTTTTCTTTAATAAGTAATTTTTATAATTTTTATAATTTTATATATATATATATATATATATATATATATTAAAAAATATATATAATACAGTAACTTTTATGAAATTAAAAATATTAATTAATTTTCTTAATTTGTCTAACAAAACCACGCACATTAAATTGAAATGAAAAAAGTTGTTGTTTAAATGGAGTAAGTCATATTTCTCTAATTTCTCTAATTAAATACCTTTTGGAAACTTTCCAGTGTTTTAAATGTTAAAATTTTAAAAATATGTTAATTTGATTTCGGTATCTGCTACTTTTAAATTAACGTAATAAATAATATATATATATATATATATATTTTAATTATATTAGTACGTGAAATTATGAAAACGCTAACGCTGAATGTATTCTAAAAATCATTTATTTATATTAGATGTAAAAAAACTCCAATTATTTTTATATCAATTTCTATTTTGACAAAACTATATAATTAATCCTTAGATATAATTGACTTTATGGAATTCCTATTATCTTTTAGTAATGACGTAAACATTAACCCTATTCCTATTCTTAATAAACGTTAGAGAAACTTTAATTTTACAATAATTTGGAACACAAGATAAGAAGTATGGAAAAAGTATAAAGTACGAACAAAGGTAGATAAAAAAATGTATGTAAAATAAAAATAACATTATTTAAAATTTTAATAGATGCAAATTTTGTCAAAAGTTGTAAAATTGTGAAGGGGCGGATCTCATCAAAACCTGGTGAGTAAATAAGGAAAAGTTGATGATATTCCACTTGGAAATATATCTAAGTGCATATATTAACGACTTCTAACACAATCTTCGTCCTCCGTGCTTCTGCTTGTTACACTATGACGCGATTTCTTAGTGTATATACCTTTCTGGAATTTACCCAATCACTGACTGAGACTTTCTTAAAGTGCATATATTTTATTTAGGACTAAAGCATAGTCCAATAAACAGAAGATGTGTTACAGGCGCAATATGTGCAGCTTTAATGTCTTAGATTTAGAAAATTATGAATGTTGTAACTTTTTACTTTTATCATGTACCATCAGATTGGAATATGTGCAGCTTTAATGTCTTAGATTTAGAAAATTATGAATGTTGTAACTTTTTACTTTTATCATGTACCATCAGATTGGATGCGTATCGGCGCCTTTTCTTTTGATTCTTCTGTAGCCGTCCTGGCAGAGAGACTGAGTTTTCCGGGGAAGATACGGAAAGGAGAAAGCATTGAAAAGTTGTTGCGGTCTCAAGGTTGTTGTGTGATAGACAATGTTAAATCTGGAGTCTGGATAGCTGGTAACTTCCAAGTTAACTTTTACACTAGGATTTTGAGATTATACTTGAAATAAATATGTCAACATATTATCTCACTTGTGTTTAATTAATTTCATTTGTTTATTGTGGTTAAATTTTCAGACCTACAGCTAGTAAGATGCCCGGTTTGTGACCTCAATACCTGCGACGGTAATTTGAATACAATCCGAAGAGCCCTGCATATCCCTAATCCCTTTGTACTGCCATTGGCTTCTAATTTGGACAAGACAAATAATGCTCCCGTGAATTTACATCACTGATCACTGTGTTGTACAGCAAGGATTTGCCATTAAGAGAAGCTAGATTAAACTTAAATTGACAACTTTCTCCCACTTATATAGGAACAATGCAGACGCTAGATGCAAGGCACATAGAACTATTCCTCTGTGAAGGCTACCGAAGTGGGAGGTGGGATTACCAGCTTGTAGGATCTCATGATATAAAAAAACGAGCAGATGGGGCTGCTGGATCCATTTTTGACATTAAACACCTGGGCGATTCATCAACGTCGGGTAAATCTTGATACTTCCGTCGGCTTATTCGGTAACCCTATCAATATTTTTGACAATAAACCTTGGTCTATTGTCAGTGCATAAAGAGATCACCTTCTGTTTGTCACCATAGATCCAGAAACATTTAAAATTGTGTTGTGAGTAGTTTTAGTTACAGATAATCCACAAACGAACTTCAATAACTATATCATATCATGCCTCAGAATGATTCGGGGTTTAGGTTATGAGCATTTCTGTAAATTACTTCATTTTCTAATTTTTTTTATTGCCTACCATTTTATAGAAGACTGTTAATTCGAGACACTAACACATTAAACAATCTGTTTTTGATTTCCACATTGAATGGCAGCGGTGTTTGATTACAAGTCTTGGATTGGAAGAGCAAATGACTGGCAACCCAAGGCCATGATTGCTTTCCATGCCGTAGCTGTGAATACTAATTTACAAGAAAATGAAGGTAAAAAGCTTCTTCATGACAGATTTCTGCATAAATTACCTGGAAAATCTGGGCAGAATTAAATCCCAGATTTCCTTTTTAGAATTTCCTTATTAATTTCACTGGTCGGTGTAGTAAGTCATTTTCACGTCTTTGCTTTGCTTACATTGTTTTCTTGTTTGTTTTTCCGATACATGCAGGTCTTCATGTGAAATACCATGCTATGAGGGAAGGGACCAACGGAGAAGTTGTTTCTATTAGAATCTCTCAGCAGCTCCTGTGATTCATCTCCAACCTGTCTTTGAGAGGGGCAGGGTTGTTGGGTAGTTATTTTCTAGCTTTTAAAATGTCTTCTCGGCATTATTATACAAGTCTACACTCTAGGACCCGGAAACAATTATTCTATTATCCATTAATTTTCCACATGTAGCTCTGGTTTAAGCATTGAAAGATAATGACAAATAATATTCCCGAATGGAATGTCGCAAATTGGTGATGACCAAACATTATTTTGTATGGAAGTATAGAAAGTATTCTCTAGATCTTCATCCATCTGCTTCCATTCAACAGAATGATTTGTGCAGTGTGCTGGAAACAAACTAACGAAATCCGAATGACTGAGGATTTTAAATAATCTCCCCCACAATGGCTAATGTGACAAGAACAGGAATTATATTATAATGTTCTTGAGTCATACCTTCTTTACATCTCTGTTAGTTTATTACACTATATCAATATATAATGCAAAATGATTTTCAAATGTTGCTTTTAAATTTGTATAGACTTTAATATTAAAATACGGTTTCTTCTTCTTATAACCTGGTTCGTTCCTTTCCTACCGCAGACTTTGACATCTGAAAAATAATGGGCATCTTGGAAATCCTTTTTCTCTCCTTCATCTTTCCTGTCATATATGCCTCAAGTGACTGCCAATTTTCTTTTTGTGGCAGCAATAACATCATTATTCGTTTCCCCTTTCAACGAGAAGATGAGCAAAATCCTTATTGTGGGTATCCTGGTTTCAACTTAATTTGCACGAATAATAGCAAAACAGTGCTAAAACTTCCTTACTCTGGAGTATTCTACGTGCGCAACATTAACTACCTCGCACAAAAGATACAAGTCTACGACCCTGACGATTGCCTCCCCAAACGTCTTCTGAGCCTCAATGTCTCAGGCTCTCCTTTTATTCACACTCTTACTCGTAACTACACCTTCTTAAGCTGCCCATTTCAGAACGCAGGATCACAATTCATTCCCATTGACTGTCTCAGTAATTCCACACATTTTGTATCAGCTGTCCCTTCACTGAATTTGCCTAATCCATTACCAGCATCTTGCTATGTTATTACAAGTCTTTTTGTCCCAGTTGCAGGGCCAGAGCAGCAGTATGATGGTAATTTCAAAGGTGAGTTTAGTCAAGATCTTGTATTAACATGGGATAGACCTGACTGCAGATATTGTGAATCACAAGACCAATTGTGTGGGTTTGATCGAAACAACAACAAACAACTCTTATGTTTCTCTTACCAAACAGGTAAGTAAGTATCTTCTACATGGATTTACATCTAGATGACCTAACATTACAAAGAACTAAGAGAAATAACTTAAGTGATATTATCACCGGAGCTCTATCTATCATAGTTGGTCACATGTTGAAGTTACTGGGAAAAAAGATATTGGTCAATGGTTTTACGTGGTATTCACGATATGTGCGTAGTTTTTGTTTTGTTTACCTTTTATTTAGTTGACTTCATTATTTGATCTAGCATGCTGGCATTAAATTAAAACCAATGCAAATAATGCTTTTTTTAGAGAAATGCAAGGCAAATGTAATGTGCACATTTGTATATGACAATCCTTTTTTTTTTTCAATTATTACTTTGTACTCATTAGATTTCAGAGTAAAATAAAAACAAATCCATTAATTGTTTCACGTTATATATATATATATATATATATATATATATATATATATATATATATATATATTTTTTGTGTGTATATTTTTTTTTTTTTTTTTTTTATATATATATATATATATATATATATATATATATATATATATATATATATATTATGTGTGTGTATATTTTACTTCTTGAACTTTAACCATACACCAAATTCCTGAAACATTAGTTTTGGTGACTAAAAATCTATTTCACATTAATTCGTGAATTCTTAAAACCCCATTCAGTGTTAATATAATGTTAATACAGTAAGTTAGTTCTCAATTTTAGTTGATGACATGACTTACAGGTGACGTACAATAAAGGGCGCTAGCTAGTTTGCTTAAACTTTAGTTTACCTTTGATTACTAGTTTAACAAACGTTTCGTATTTTGTGTTTTAAAACATTCTTCAAAAATTTATATAATTTGGGAAATATTTTCTTATTTTATTAGCTATAATGATGTTGTCCATTTTCTTTGTTGTTTTTAATTTTGAAAAAAATGTATAAAAAGTACCTTTACATGTATCTAAATTAGTAAATGAAAGTCAAAATAGAATAATATTTCAATTCTTTTAGAAATATAAATAAAATATTTTCTTAAACAACATGAATTTAAAATTTTCCTTCACTGGAGCTGTGAAATTAGCTTACATTTGACATATATACATGCTGGATTGGTGATGGCTCTTCTAAGAATTTGCTTTCCTTGTTCTTCAACAGAAGGTGAACTTATCTGTATAAAAACACCATAACCTTGGTCATTGGAAGTCGTAAATATACATCCAAATATTCTATGTCAATCCATTAACCAAATACACCCTCTGACTTGGAGATAACTTGACTGAATCAGAAACAATATCTAGTAAAATTCTTCGAGTCAAAACAAAACTAACATTCCAAGGATCTGGTAATGAGTTTTAACAGTCTAAAGAATAATGTGAATTTAGTTACCTAAATCTGTGGGGTTCAAATTGAATAGGTTTTGTTCTAGGTTATGATATCAAAAGCCAGATTAAAAGTCAGCCCAACTCTTAGAACAAAGATCTCTCTCTATTAATAGTCCCATTTTCAGATACCATTCTAAAAAAGACCACCTTATACACTGTGTTTTCTTTCTGTCTTAATGTTCAGGTCCATCACAACAAGGAATCCAAATATTCAGAATCATCACATTGTGCATTGCTGGACCAGCAGCAATCTTTGCAATTGTGATGGCATGTTGCGTGTGCTACAAGGACAGAATAGCCAACATTCGTAACATTGCTATTGCAAGGTCTGCACCAGCCACAATATTACCAGCACCACAGATTGCTGCAACGGGTTTGGACGAGTCCACCATTGAGTCCTACGAGAAGGTAGTGCTTGGAGAGAGTAGAAGAGTCCCTGGACCCAACGGTGGTTGCTGTTGGATATGCTTATCAGAGTACAACAGCAAAGAGACAATACGATGCATTCCAGAATGCGAACACTGCTTCCATGCAGATTGCATAGACGAGTGGCTTCGCATCAATACCACATGCCCAGTTTGTCGTAACACTCCCTCTCCTTCTCCTCTTCATGTTACCTCCATTAACCCCTAAATCATCATCAAGGATTTTCTCTCGCAGATTAATCACATTCTTAGCAACACCAATGTTATAGCAACACTATCATATATGTATACACTGGTAATTTGTGAGAATTTAAAATACAGTAATATTTTTTCTGAAAAGCATAACTCACCAGGGAAATTGCCTCATCATCTCAAACTATGTAGTAGACTTGGTTAGAGGCAGGTTGAAATGTAGGAGCTTTGTTTGCAATTATATATATTAAAGAAAAAAAATGAAATAATTACTTTTAAGATCTAAATCTTCACCTTTCAATAGTCCTCTGTACAAGTGAATAATCTACTCTTTGGTACAAAGAGCAAGCAAGAGATACCATATAGTAAGAAAGGACAAAGTAACAGAAGTTCAACTATTTCCGTAACAAAATTCTTGGTGTATATTCTCATGTTACAGTCATGCTAATTTGATGCTAGAACATCACCTAGAAACATGAGACAGGATAGGACGCACTGCAGCTTTGAAGTCATCGTAAAACCTCTGCTCAGAAAATCTCCTTGCCCTTCTCCTTGCAGCTGCAGCCACCTTAAGTCTCTCTGTCTCCGACATTGTTACTGTCCTCACAATGGCGTCTGCATATTCTTCAACAGTGCAGGCAAGAAATCCTGTTTGCTGTCCATCTTCATCTAGCACAATGTCCATTTTTGGGCCAGCAGAATTATGAGCTGACAAGCAAATATTGCAAGAATAATTAATGCATGCAAGAGATGCTAATATAGACAAAAATAAAAAAGACACATTTACAAAAGGGTGCAATTGCACGTAAGCCTACCAATTGGGATAGCACCGGCGGCCATGTATTCTACAACACTAATGCCAAAATGCTCATCTGTCATTGAATGAATCCCAGCAACAGCACCCCCTAAAAGTCCCACCAAATCTCTGTAGGTTGAGGCAAGCATCATATGTATTAGTACAGCATTTAAAGTTTAGGTTCTGAAATTACAAATATAATCTAAACAATTGATAGACAACTAAAAAAATGAATTCATGTGATAAAAGTGATAAACTCATTTCAGTGAAAGAATTGTTAGTCATTAATCCAGAGTTCTTTGCTAATTCAAACCCAATTCCCGATCCATGCAACCAACCTCTTAAGGTGGTTTCCAAGCAACATCACATGCATCTCAACCCTGTTGAAAGGCTCACTAACACCTATGCACAAAGGATTATTTTCCAAACTGTTTATTTTGTACAAAAACAACTGAAATCTCTTACAAGGAAAGCCTTTGCAGCCCTATCAACTTGGTAATTGGCCGATAAAAAAAAAAGCTAACTTGGCCATTGATCTTGATGATTGAAAGAATGCACTTTAAAGGAGCCACGTGACCACGTCTAACCATAAGAAGTTCAAGAGAAGTACCAAAAATATGAATGAAACATATACTAATTGTGAGGCTTTAGTTAATCAAAATTAATATATTAAAGAATAATGCCGCGTTTGACTTTGACACAAGACATTGGATTGATTGATAAAGTTAATTCCAAGTTTCAAATCTTCTACAATATGAAACATGATGTCAACTGTTAAGTAAAATCCAAACAAATATAATGTTTTTCACTTTGCAAGAAAAGGGTAAAGGTTTACCAAGTGTAACATCATGGTAGTTAAAAAACAAAAAATAAATTACGCTAACCATCCATGAGGCTTTGTAAAACTACAAACAAACTTCACAAGTCTATCTCGTAAGAATAATCTAGTCTAAGATACCAAATTAGTTCATTAAATTGTGCAATACCCTACAAAAATGGTTCTATAAAGACTTATCCATCCTACTTCAAAAATTTAGATTAAGGATTTTAACTTGCTTTTAAAAATTAAAATATTGATCACATGCCAACTCCTCTCCAAAATAACTAATGACAAAACAATAGCCATATAGATAAATACAATCATATACATTAAGTTTCCAGTAATGATGCATAAGGCTGGATTTTATATTGCTAAAATGTAGATGAACAAATGTGGCAGATAACATGGTTAAAAACAATATTATTTCTAAGAACGTTGACAAAATATGCTAAACCAAACTTAGATCAAACTTTCTGTTTTTCACGTAATTGATCTTCTATTTCCTTGGCTTGAATGCAATATCTCTCCTTTCTCAGCATTCAGCCCAACTTATTGGATTTTTCTCAAGACAAAGCTCAATAAAAAAGGTTAACTTTTATAGAGCTTTTGTAGAAGCTAATTACAGAAACTTTTACTTTCAAGGAGAAATGACGGTTAAAAAAGCTGTGACCACTCATGGATTGCTGTGATGTTCAAGTGGGAATTGGGAAACTGTGACATTTCCTTACTCTTTATTATAAATACCACAGCCTTGTAAATTGAAGAAATAGGGGTAGCTAGTGCTGTGGTTTAGGAGTTTTTATTATGGATTTAAAAGAAGTGTTTGGTTAATCAAAAACGGTTAAGGCACCTAGGCATTGGCTATTAATTAAGTTTTGGAACTTTAAACATAAGCCTGAAATTGGGATTTAGGAAAAGAAAAACCAAGGGCAATCAAGACCCCCAGTTTCCCAATGTCAGAATTTGCACTGAACACTAGCTGGACTGATAATTACCATATATCATCAACTAAAGAATAAAAGGTATGCATTGTACAAAATATAACTTTTTTAAATAGTTCATACTGCAGAGAAAATGTTTCTTATGATCATCAAAAGGAGGGAGGAAAGATTGAAAATCCACAGGGACTAACCTGTATGTCACATTCTTGTGAAATTCCACTTGTTCACTAATATTCAGCTCAATTGCTTTCTTTTTTAACATTTGAAGTCTGTCATCATCTGATTTATTTCTACAGCTACCCACAATTTGGAACTTAGGTTTTGGCAAGGTAGGATCTAATCTCTTAATGGCAGCTGAAAAAGCCTCAAGTTGGAGAGTGTGCGCCTACATTGAATGAAAAAAATGTCAAATTGGTTTAACCAACAAAGGCTCAAACGAGCCACATAAAAAAGTTGTACCTTTTGTTCACAAGATTGATAGGAATATGCCCACCTTCTCCGGTCGAAATTGTGCAACAGATATTATTATAGGAATTTCCGTTGATCGTTCCAAGGGAAGCACCTGTTTATATAGCTAACCTGTTAGAATTCACTACACTAGTCATAAGCAAACTATGTAAACCAAAAAAAAAAAAAAAAAACAAAAAAAAACACAAAAAAAAAACAAAAAAAAAACAAAAACA
>Ga0214545_1001799_pt1 | contig 40828 bp, 23 predicted proteins | sample CNSS4metaG_FD_160064 | JGI IMG/M metagenome (GOLD analysis project Ga0214545, IMG submission 160064) | Root nodule microbial communities from cowpea collected in UCLA plant growth center, Los Angeles, California, USA - CNSS4 | ecosystem: Host-associated > Plants > Roots > Nodule | place: USA... | reverse complement strand
TATTTATATTTTGTTGAATAGCATGACAGAAAATTTGTAATATTAGTCATGCTTTCTTAGACTAATGGATACTTTCTTGGAAATAATTCTTCATATATTGGTGGTGAGCATGATCAAAACATTGATTTTTTATTTTACTATGATTGTTATCTCAGGGGTTACTTAAAAATTTATTTAAATATTTGAATACTAAAAAAAAAATAATAATTTTTTTAGGTGGATTGGTGAGCCAACCCACTTAACCTACCAACCCGTGGTGGGTTGAGCCGGGTTACAAAATTTCTGGCTCACCAGAAAGTGAGCCGGGTTGGGTTCACTCATTTTCAACCTGGCTTGTGGTGAGCCAACCCGTGTGAGCCGGGTTGGCTCACTTTGACATGTCTACTTCTGCATTCAAAATTCTTATATGACCAGAAACGAAAAGTATTATGTACTTTTTAATGTACTCAAATTTTAATAATACATCGTATATGTCAAAGTATAAATATGAATATGATGAAAATGTTGAATTATCAATTTATCATACAACTTCCCACAGTCTTTGCTTAATTTTGTAAACTTGTTAAAATTTTTTCAATTTTTGAACATTGAAAATTTTATCATAAAATTTTAAAAATAGGTGGACTGGCCCACGAGCCCACACTTATGTGAGGTGAGCCAAAATTTTCAGTCTATGTTGAACATGCGGGGCAAGCTAAGTGCGAACCTGTCTGCATTACCATTCCTAATTTCATTATTCATACTTCTTTATATATTTTATTTATTATTTATTTTATTCACATAATTTATATACTTTTTATATATATTATTTGTTTTTCATCCTTCAACATATATTTTAAGTTTCAAAGACAAGAAGATACAAATCTAAATTCTAACTATTATTAACTTTAATTGTTTCCATTTTTTATAATTTCCTTTATATGGTGTGTTCCAAATTTTATTTGTATAAAAAATGTAAGTGGAAATATATGAGTCTAGAGTTTAGGTCCAATTGATAAATATCTGAATGTAATCGAAATTTTATATACATTTAGATAGATATGAGAATAAATATTATAAGAAAATTTTCAAATAATAATTAATTTTAGTGATAAGTGATAAAAATATATTTAGAGACGATTTAAATGCCATTTTTTTAATTAATATTAATAATCAATTTGTAATAAAAATTATTTTATTTACCAATTATAATTTTTTAAATTATTTTAGTAATCAACAATTTTTAATTTATAAATTAATATTATTAACACGTGATCACATATAAAAGGTGTCAATATTAATTTAGTATAAGGGTTACTTTTACTCAATTTAAATAAAATAAAGACTAAATTGAAAATTAAAAAAAAATTGAGGATTAAATTAAATTAATCCTTAAGAAAACTATAAATCCTAACTTTTTATTTTGAAAATAAATATTAAAACTTTTTACTTCAAGATGAAATGGACATGGTCAAACCCGCACCAAATTGTCATCCTTAATTAATACATTAAATAATTAATAGATATGTATGAAAATAGGCTGAACTTTATATCATCAATGACAAAAAAGACACCAAAGTTAAAATAATGATAAAATATAATACCAAAATTCATCAATAAAATATGCAATTTACCTAAAAATAATAATATATACATTTGATTTTGATGTGCATTGTTTTGTTGAGTCCTTAATGTTTAAACTATTTGTTTAGTTAATTTATGAAATGAAAGTATTCACCTTCGATCCCTAACCTTTCTTTCACTCCCCTATTTATAGATATTTTTCTAGCAGCCAACAAGAGTGGGCTTGATAATTGACGGGCCAAAGTTGGGCTTGGCATTGTTTAGCTTCGTTCTGTTTCTAGGCCTCTGTTGAAATCAGAATCCTTCAGAGTAAGAGTTGCAAGGAACCTTACACGCTTTTGAATTCCTAAGCCACTGTGATTTGCAAGGAACTCTAAATATATATATATATATATATATATATATATATATATATATATATATATATATATATATTCGTGTGGTTGATTTAATCAACGTTATTACAAGTGTTATTTGTCTCATATTTGGAACATGTTATGGGTTGTGATTAGTTGATACCTCAAAGCAGTGTTGTTTTGTTGATTTGAGGAAGTGACTGGAGATGCATGTGTAAGGGTCCCACTTGCAAGGGAAGGCAATGATATGTGAAACGTGCATGGGTTGGGGTAGTGAATTTGGGCATGTGTTGTTGTTTGCTTTTTGGCCTTTCCCTTAAGTCAAAGCTATGATTGAGAGCACTTTTAATGGGTTAAAAATGAAGATAATGTAGCTTAGGTGGAAGGAAAAAGGATGCATCCTTAGCGGTGGTTATGTTGTTGAGTTGTTGTTAGTGCAATATCTACAAGCAGCTATTGCGACAACACGTTGCCAGTGGGAACAAAATAATGCCCACTTATTGCTCTTTCATTTGCATCCTACTGCAAGAGAACTCCTACGTCTGACTTTTGCTTTCGACATGCCTAATCATCCATTTCACATTATCATTTCCAATTGCCTCATTAGTCACGCCACTATGCACAAATCAAAACTTGGTTCACAGATCTTCACCGGTCGACCATTATTTCCATTGCAATACCTTTGATTTACCTTTTTACTTTCTAACACAATCTACTTGTTTTTTTTTTTGTCAATTACCACATTCATTCGAAAGTATTATTTGTTTAGGAATCTAAAATTCTATTATAATTTTATCTTTAAAAGACGTTTTGAATGAGTGATATTAATTATTTAAAACGTAATACAAGAAAGTTATAAAAAATATGAGAATATTTTATGAATGAAATGGGCCAAATTACCAAAAATTTATTTAAAATAGAGTCCATGATCATGGTTCAAATGTTCTTTTGAAGTTCACATAGGTGTAGTTTTTGGCTTGGGGTTGGACATTGGTAGGGATCATAGGAAAAAAGATATGTCCTATTCAATCTTTTGAAAGTGGTGATTTTGTGAGAATAAGAGGGTTCCACGTTCAGATTTTATGTATTGTGGACAATGGTTCTTTTATTCGCTTGGCCGATCATCAACCAAGTTAAAGAGTTTGGGGGCCTATGAGTGTATTTTCTACGAGAACAAAATACATTTTGCGGATAAAGAAAACAAAAACTCTAAGATCATTAGGCTGAAAATAATTGTAAAATTCATTTAACTTACATTAGATAATAATTTGTGATTGAATGACACTGTGATAATTTCTAATTCTCTATATCTTCAAGTGTGTTTAAGCTATATATTTTTCGATTAGATATTATTAATTTGGACATGTAGTTTATTTCCTTGACTTTTATCATATATACTCTCAAATTTAATACTTACTCGTTGAATTATGTTATGATAAATATAGTGTTCTAACCCGAAAAATAAATATAGAGATTGAATTATCTAACTCAAAGTTAACAATACTTTAAGTTTGAAAGTCTTGGAGCTACTTTCTTATTTATAGTTTCCAAGATTTTTTTACATCATATATCTTTAAGCCAAAAATATAATAACTATAAAATATAATTCACTTGTATTTTACTATAATATTTTCTTGATTATTAGATTTGTTAATTAAATCAAAACTTTTAATGAGACTTGGCCCATCTCATGATCATAATGAATCACAATTAAAAAAGAAATGACAAATCAATAAAATAAATTTTGTATTTTCTAAGTTACATTGGTGCCAGTTGGATATATTAGTTTTACAAATAACATTGTTTTGTCATTGCAAACCTCATTAGAGAAGGATTGTGTGAGCCTTCAAAACTAGTTGGTGTTAATATCTTAGGATTTGTTTTATGATCTAAATATAATAGGTAAGAAAATAAGAATACACTTAGATAAAAATAAGATACACATAAATCTTATTGACATTTAGTACACGCCATGCTACATGCTAAAATCTAAGTAACATGTTAATGACCATAATGTTAACATCTAGATCAATAATGACAATGATAACAATGATAATTATAGTTAAAGTAGTTAAAATCGAGATTTAAATCATAAAATCGTAAGATCTTATGATTTATATAGTATTCACGAGTCAAATCCCACACTTAATCATAATACAGTAAGATTGTGGAACAAGATTGTAAAATCTTATACATCCTCGTTTTTTTTATTTGAATTGTCTATTGCACTACCTTTTCATATTCTTTTATGAATAATAAAAAATTTACATTGTTATATGCGTTGTCAGTCACACAATCACCTTTCACCTAATTAAATTAAATATTAATACAATTAAAATTCATTTCTCAATCAAAAATTAATACAAAAAAATCCAACTGCAACACACCATAACACTTTTCAATTAAAATTTAATACAATCATAATTTCCTAATTTTGCAGCCACAATTTGGTATAGTCCCAGAGCATAATAACGTCAAGTATTTATTAATTATAACATTAGTATTTATTGCTTATTGTATTTATTAATTATAACATTATTATTTATCCTTTCCTGTATTAAGAAATTTATATTAATTTTATTTATGAAGATGGATAATACATGGCTTCTTTTGATTTGTTTCTCCTTTGTTATTTTATTTTAATTCTTTTTCATATTTTCATATTTTATTACATTAATTATTTTTATACATGTTACTTAAAATTTAAAAATTGGATTAATTTGTATTCCTTATAAAATTGAATAATTATATATATATATATATATATATATATATATATATATATATATATATTATAAAATGTGAAATATACAATTCATGTTACGATTTCACGATTTACGATTATATGAACCCTTACGATCCTACTCATAATCTCGATTTTAACTACCTTGATGATAGCTAATGAGATAAAGATGTTGACGACAAAAGTAATAACATGATGCTAATAATGATAATTGAACTGCACATAATTAATCATGTTGAAACTCTTAATAATCATGAAGTCCATTCTCAAGATCTAAAGGAAGTCCAAGATCCAATACAATGCTTAGGACGACCCATGACAAGATCAAGAGCTAATGATTTCTACACTCTTTAGAGATACAATTAAGAAAAATCTTAGAACTTAGGATAGAGTGTTTACCACATGTTGAATTTGCTTACATATGGGTTACACATAGTATTACTCAATTGTCACCATTTGAAATTATTTATGGTTTTTAACTCCTTTGGATTTGATACCATTACCTAACATTTCTCAATACAAGGATTAGTCTCAACAAGTTAAAGTAGAATATATTAAGAAGTTACATGAGAAAGTCTAGGCTTAAATAGAGAAGAAAATGGAAGGGTGTGCAATTAATGCCAACAAAGGAAGAAAAAAAGGCAACATTTGAACAACCAAGTGACTAGGTATGTGTGCATTTCAGAAAAGAATGCTCTCCATCATGAAGGAATTCTAAGATTATGCCAAGAGGAGATGATTCTTTTCAAGTATTGGCCAAGATAAATGATAATGCCTACAAACTAGATTTGCGAGGTAAGTATGGTATAAGTAATATTTTTAATGTGGTTTATCTATCTTCTTATGATAGTAGGTGATGATTTATCGGATTTGAGAACAAAGCCTTTTGGAAAGGGGAGTGACGTGGATATCATTGATCATGCTAAAACTCTTAACAATCATGAAGTTCATACTCTAGATCAAAGGGAAGCTCAAGACCCAATACAAGGCTTAGGAGGGTCCAAGACAAGAGCAAGAGCTAAATTATCTAGGAAACTCTGCAAAAGATGGTGATTAATCTAATGGTGGTGCAGTTACATGACGAGGTCCAATTTGTGGGGTGTTACTCATATGTATGATTTGCTTTGAATGAAAACAAAAACTCAATTATTAAACTCATTTTCTAAATACATGTCATAATTTGTATTTCTCAATTCTTTAAATGTTATGGTCAATCATTCATAATATCATTTTTTAAATCTCAAATACTTTCATATTTTTTTATAATTTTATTGGTATTATGAGTTACGTCTAAACCTTAATTAATTATAAAATTCATTACTGCTAAAAATAATATTCATGAATAACAATGATAAATTGCTATGAGAACAATATTGACAATGATAATAATGAGGCTGAAAATGTTAAAATGATAATAAAAAGTATGATCAAATACTATTTCTATTTATGTTATAAACTATATGACAATAATATATACGTAACCACAACTACCATGACAATGGAAGAATATGATAACACGTCATAAGAAATCTATATAAAACAATGTTATGTTTAGAATTTCAGAAGGTAGCAAATATGAAAATTAAATGTTGTTACATAATGCAACTCTAGTATATGAGGTGCAATTGCAACAAGAAACTTCCAAAAAAAAAAAGAATTATAATAAATAAATATAAGGCAAAATGGTAGACACAAAGAGATGGTACCATAAAAATTAAAGAAACTAAAAAGTTAGAAAAGAAAAGGAGACTAAGGAGTGATATGTGAGTTTGATCCAACACCTAATTCAATGAGTGAGTAAAAATTAAAAGACTAGATAAAAAAGGAAAGGAAGGAGATGAAGTATATATAGTGTTGTGAACTCCTTTTTTTCTTTTTGGAAAAGTTGGTATCTATGACTTGCCTATTTGATCCACTTGGGCTAGTGAAATTCACCCCGTTGATTTTACACGACATATTGACATAATCTTTTTGAACTAAAATTGTTTGCTAATTAAATCTTATAATTTCTTGATATTTAATGGATATCAGCAAAAAAAAAAAATAATCTAAAATTAAAAGTATGAGAAGTGCTAACAACACTCTAAACATTTAATTTTGCTGAAATAGACCAAAAACTAAAAAACCGCAACAGAGAATCGCAAAGAAGATACGAGACTTGCGTTTTTTCTGTTGTAATTTCGACAAAAGTTCAATCAATAAAAGAGAGATTGTTTAGGAAAACTACCTTAGAGCATTTTAATAAAAAGAGTTAAATATGTTTTTACTTTCAATGAAATTTGGAATTAGTCATTCTTAACCTTATAATAATTTAGTCCTTCATCTTTAAAAATGTGTGAATTTAATCTTTTTAACCAAATCTTGTAAGTTTATATGACCTTTCAAACACATTTCATGATAGTATTTGAATTGTTTATACTATTTGACCCATTTTTGCTTCAATATTAATTCAAATATTATCATAAAATGCGTTTAAAATATTAAATAAATTTAACAAAAATTGGTAAGATGAACTAAATAGACTCATTTCTAGAGATGAATAACTAAATTGGTATAAGATTTCGAAGAGGAAAAATTCTAAAATTCACCCCGAAACTTGATGGACCAAAAACATATTTAACCATAATAAAAATATATCAAAACAATAGTGTCTTGCTATAATGCTTTCTTTCAAGAAAAATACAGATGAAAAACTGAAAAGGACAGTGAAAATAACATTACAGATTTATCTACTGAATATTTAAGGTTTGCGACTTGAGTTGGCCTAAAGGAAGAATAAGAAGTGCAAAACATCCAAGCAAGAGTATCTTTTTCTGTAAAGTTTATGTACTTGTGCTTTTCTATTTGATATGAATTTCTTATAATTTAGATACTCTTATAGAAGAAAATGTTCTGCATCAGTTGAAAACTTCAAACAAATTTTATCATTAGTTTGTTAATCAGATGAAAATTTCAAAAACATAAATCGCATTAATTTTTTTTGGTGTTGAACCAGTAATTGAATTGCTCTTAGGTTCAACTTTGTGATTTCCACTTCCTGGGGGAGCAAGAAGTACTGAGAGTTAGTTTATTACACCTTCCTAGTTCTCTATAGACTATATGTATATGATTCATCTCGATATCTGATTTTCTGTTCTTAACTTTAACTGAGTTCGAAACTTTCATGAATATAAAATTTGAAATTTGTGAGACTTTGGTGCCAAACCTGGCTTAAAAGGATTGTCTTGAAAAGGGGAATTTTCCCATACTGACATTGATTATTTCTACTGTTGAAATTGCCATTTGCCGAAAATTAATTGGCCTTGACCCTATTAGCCTTTCTCTCTTTGTAGGGAAATATAAATGGTCCATAATCTCAAATTAACCTTTTTCCTTTTGCCTTCTTCTTCTTTAGAATGAGTCACGGGTTATGGTCCAAAAAAGTTGTATGCTATAATCAGGGAGAAGAAGAAGGAGGACATGACAACAACTTCTCAGGGTCAATTTTATATGCAAATTGCTGTGGAAGAATTAGCATTGAGGTTAATGTCTGAAGGCTATAAATGGAATACAAGTGCACAGGCTACTAGATCTTACTATCTTAGCGAGGTTGATTAACACTAAAATAATACTCTGGCACACCAATTCATGATCTCTTAAATACAAATTAGTTGACTTCTAACAAGGTTAATGCAGACACAACCTGTATTTTTGTTTTGCAGTGATTTTTTTAGCAAGTTGGGCCATCACTTTTAACATTGATTTATTAAAGTGACACAGTTTTTTAGCCAAGTTTTTAAAAAGAAAATGTGAAACTTACCAATGAAAAGCACACCAGATGGAACTATATTCTCATCTTTATTTCAAAGTTCGGTTCTGCTGGATTACACTGCTTAGTGCTTTCTCACTGTGTCTGTGTGTGTGCCTCGCAGCTTGAGCCGTGAAAGTGCAGAAAGAAAGGAAGAGAAAGCAGGTGGTAGAAGAAATGCAAGTTTTTTTTATCTCTTTCTTTGCTGGCAATTCAGACCCTTTATCGTGCAACACTATCAAATAGTTAAAAAGAAGCACTGCATGATTATTCAAACAAGGATCGTTGATTCGTTGTGCTTACCAAAAAAAACAACTGCTTTTGTCGCTTTTTATTAAAAATTAAGAGAACTTGTTAATACAAAAAGAAGCAAAGTTATAAAATAACAAGGAGATGTGTAGTTTTAGATTTGTTGTATCATTTGTCACACAACAGTAACAACAATTGCTCTCATTTGTCTTTTGTAGATATTTTTTCAAATCATGTCAACAAAAAAAAAAAGATTTGTAGCATGAATTTTGTTAGTGTGACAATGCCATTCACATCCCACTCCATAGTAGTAGTGTTGGAGATATTTTTCTATTCCACTACTTTCGTTAACTAAAAAAGAAAATTGTTATGGTGATATCTTAATTAAACATAAGTTATAGGCATTGGTTATTTATGTGTGTACGAATACTCGGTCTCCGAAGTCTGAATGCACAGTAGATACATAGCTCTGATGTATCACACAACAAGAACTCGTGGTCATAAACACTGTTTATAAATGCAGGAAAGAATTCTGTGTATGTACTAACTGTGAGGCTTCGATGTTATGGTGCTGGTATGGCAGAGATAAGAACAGATAGCGTCCTCATTAATAGCTTATATTGATAAACCCTTGTGGCTACTTTTTGTTGGGTAATCAGCTTGCGTAGTAAAAGTTGTTTAGTCACTCTGAAGCAAATGAACTTTTATATAAACAGAAGGAAAATGAATCCCATAGGTTTCTTCACAACATCTAAAAAATCGATTAAAAATAAGATCAATTCATGATATAAATGACTGAAATGAGTTGAGTTAGATTAAAGTCTACGAATCATGAGCTAAAACCTATTATAAGGATCGATTTTTTGGGATTGAGTTAAATTTAAATTTTACTTCTTAACGATATTCTGATAGGTAAAAAGGAAAATTTTGAAAACGAAACGGTGGGAAAGGAGAAGAAAGTTACGAAAGCAGTGGGGCTCTCTGATAGAGTTATACATAGATGAAATTTGATGGTAGGCACGTGGACTAATATATAGTGTGATGCTAACAATGGACATAATTAATTGCTCATATGACAGAGGACACCCTTGATTCATGTAAAACCAAAAGTACAATGATGTGTCATTATGGTTGTGTGGCCGCTAGAGATAAATGATTGAACTAATTGAGTTAAGTTATGCAACATACCCCCCAAAGGACTCTTTGATTTGTAGCTGGTTTAATCTGCGTGTGTTTTCACTTGCCTAACCAACCACTGATTAATTATTAATTAATTGTGGCTAAGAACCAAGAACTAGGAATGATTTTGTGAAAAATTGTTGTTGTAAAATTTTGGTGAGAGATGATTAAGTTGCATGTAGCGAAGGGCAGGTATGGCCTTAATGGAAGAGAGGATTAAAATTGAATAGGGTTGCAAAGACACGTACGTAGTTGGTGGCATTAGTAATGCAGAGTATCGTGTTGCAGGGTGCGTATTTAATGGATGTTACTAGAATACAATTGTTGTTGGGTTAACGAGAAAACCAAAGACAGGAATGGGAATGGGAGACATAAAAGAAGACGTACAACGTATGTTCTTCGCAGACAAGACGGCAACAATTATGAAAAAGTAACGGAGAGAGGTAAAAAAAGAGAATGGAGGAGTTTAAGGCTGTTGTGGTTTCGATGCATGCCCTTTCCCTTTCTCTTCTGTCTTCTTTTTTTCTTTTATCATATGCATAGATACTCTTTCTGTCGTTTCCGATACTCCTACCCCTTCCATTTACGATTTACGAATTACGATCACAGATAAACGCTACGAAATCACTTTTTTTCTTTTCATTTTATTATAAACCTAGATACTCATAATATCATTCTATGTACACCAATCTTTTTCACGATAAAAAAGCAAGATATTCTGGATTAAATAATATCATTACAGATTTTTATTTTTTTTTTCACGATGAAAAAATAGAGAAAGTTAGAAATGTAGGGGGGGCGGGAACTGACGTAATCTGATTGTGGTTCACAGTATTTTGTTTTAATTGAAAATAAAAAATAGTAGTAATTCGTAAAATAACGTGGCAAGAAAGGATCTGTTTGACTAGAGACTAACTTTTACTGGTCCACGTTTTATTGGTGTCAAGAAAAGTGATGATACATGTGTTTATGGAGAATATTTTGAGGAAGGAACACAATTTATTTCGTGGATTTCAAAAGAAAAGTATTTCAACTATGTTAGGAGATGTTTTTAGGGTGAAAACAAAATTAAATAAAATAAGATATAATCATTTCATTTAATATTTTTTAATTTTATGTACAAAATGTTGGAACAGGTTATTAGATTGGTAACAAATAAAATAATTTATTATATTATTTTGTTTTGTTTTGTTTGGTAATTTTATATATTTATTTATAAGATAAAAAATAATAACTGTGAAACTGCAAATTCTGTCAAGAACAATGTATAGCAGTCAATCTATGGAAATGAATTTTTATAAAAAAAGGGAAATCAATTAAAATTTCCCGGGATTAATATTAAATTGTTTAAATATAATTTAAATTACTATTAAATATATTTTTGTGTTCTATTAGTTTTATAAAAAAATATATATCTATGATTTTATGAACTTTTAAATTACTAAAAATCATTATTTAAAGATAAGGTGATACTTAAATAATCATATTAAAAATTATTAACTTGATTGGATTTAACGCCACGTCTTGAAGTCAAAGATATCTTAAAAACATTTAAAATATAAAACTATAAATAACAAAAGTAGATAAATAAATAAAAAGCTAAAACCATTTAAAGTATATATAGTACGAAATAAAATATATTTTACATTTTACAAACTCTATTTTATGTTTAACATATTGTATAAGTAAAAATTTAAATGTGTGTTGTTTAAGTTTTGAATGGCATATAATTAATTATTCATAATTTCTTTTTTGTTAACATATAATTGTTGATAACATAATGATGGATAATGATGGATGGGAATAGTAAATTCCATTGAAGATAGTTCAATAGTTATTCTTTTAATATATTAAGTCAATAAATATATAATCCCTTAAAATTGTTACTTCTTTGTGATATTTGTATCAAAATATTTATTTAACTTATGAAAAATATATTATTATTGTTTTATCCACGATGTTAATTAACAACACTTAATTGAACCGTTACAAAAGAAGTTATGGTAATAATGTAATTATTATAAAGTTTTTAATGATAATTGATTAGAAAATTGCTGTGAAAAGTTTTATCAATACATATGACGATAATTTTATTGAGAACCATCATTAAAAGTCTTATATACAATGATAGATTTGTGATCAACAATTGTTAAAAATACTAACTAGACATATATTGATGGTTGTATAAAGGTTCATTGTTAAAAGTTTTGTTTTCTAAAAATATTTACTTTTTTTTCACTTTTTTTCTTTTTTTCCGCATAACTTCTTCCTCTTTCTCTTTTCCATTTTCTCTTCACACCTCCAAGCTTGTTGGTCGTCATACCATCAAAGTTCTTTGATCATCTTGCCAACAAGGTTGTTGCTTTTTTGTGTGGAATCACTCTACATTTGCATGAGGTGTTTCCTCTCCCATCAGTCCTTTTGCCATTATTGTTGAAGCTCGTAGTCATTGACCCATTTGGAGGCACCGTCGTTGGTCATCACCACTCTAAGTGTTGTTGTTGTTAGTGGTCGCTCACCAAAACACCAACGTTAAGAAGAATTATTAAATGATGTGGAGTTGGAGATCCATCATTTAACTTTGAAGAATGTCATGTACGAAGTGGACTTTTCAATATTTTTTAAGTCAAATAAAATATAGTTATATGCATACAAGTCATATAATTCATTTCTTAAGGATTTAATCACAATCTCCCATTTTCTCTTGTCAAAACTATTTGTGAGCTCGTTCACATTCTTAATTTATCATATATTGGTCCATTACCATTAAAACTCCTAAATTTAAGTTGATAGATTATTAAATATCTTTGGTACTAAGGCGAATATTCACTGATTGATAACGACTTGTATTTAATGTTTGGGTTGCCAAGTTGATTATGTTTCATGACCACTTACAATCACACCTCATGGACGAGAAACCTTATGATCATCTCCCAAGTACTAATTATGGTTCTACTTTGTTCAAAAAATTGTTTCATCGCTCTCATAATTACCTCAGTATAATTCTTCATCTCAAATGGATTGTGTTGTTGTTAAGAGATAAATGATGTGATTTGAGTAAACTTGAGATGAAAGTTGTGAAAATTTGTGCATGATGTGATTGGTACAATAGGTTAAAAAAATCTTTTAATGGATAAAATTAAATATTACAATTTTATCCTTGAGGATAAATATGATATAAATTTAAATGTAAATAGTGGAAATGATATTAAAATATTTAAAATTGTTCATTATAATTAAAAAAAAGTTAAAATTGGAAGGAATGATTAAATTAAAATTAAAAGAGAATGGTAGGAATAAGTTTTAATTATATTTTTTTAAATAATAATGTGTATATTATTAATAGTAGTATTTTTAACATTATAATTATAACAATAATTAAGTTGTATTATTGGGGTTATTTTGAAATGATAATAATATTATTATTATTATTTATATTATCAATGTTATGGTTATAGTTATTATTTTTTTGTTAGTATAGGATTCATTAACATTAATACCCACTACCTCAAAGAAGACCACCACTTTCTCTTGAGGACGACCACCAACCACAAACTAACAAAACCATCGCCACACCCACACCTAATTCTGAAGGATTATTTTGGAATTCAGCCTATATGAACACTTCACTCTCAAAACTTTGCATATGCATAGAAACATACTCACTCACAAATTTGTCCTCTCACCCAAACGTTATCAGTGTCATGACTAGATCCAAATGAAAGCTTAGAGAGTTGTTTTTTTATTGTCTTTAATTGAATTTTCATAAAAAATTTTAAATTTAATTGACATATATGCATTTTTTTCATCTCCGTCACAGGTCTTTCTTTCGAAAAAAAATATTATTTTACTCTCTATCATAATTATTTTACGCTCTATCAGATTGTTAAAAAAAATAAAATTGAACTTATTCAAAAGAACAAATTGTCCGGTCTAAAATGTTCTTTGACTCTTCCATTTCACTGTGGTACATAATTATTTTGAAAAAAATGAGAGATTGAGGATAAAAATTAAGATGAGAAAGAAATGGAGGTATGAAAAAGAGAAGGGAAAGAAAGAAGAAAATAAGAGAAATTATGCATAAAAGTTTTAGAAAAATTAAAAAGTTAATATAAATAAATAATAATATATAAGTATAATTTTAAAATATTTATGCAAAATTAAATATTTCTTTATGAGTTGTGGCACCAATATGTCATGGAGAAGGTCCTTAATGCTTTCTTCCATTTGATCATTAACCTTCTTCTCCTTCTCCGTTAGCTTTACCGCTAAATAATTTCAAGAAATATTAAAAATTTATACTTTCACATGTTCGACATAATTTTTCTCAGAAATTGGTTTAACTTTCCTTGAAAATTCATGCTTTTAGGAAAAAAATAAATTAAGTTAAAGAGATCGAGTGTATGACATATTATCTCTGTGAACAAATTTATTTTCTAAGATCCCGATTTTTTTAAAACAAAGAAATTCTTAAAAAGTCATAAATACAGATACTCTAGGATGTACAACCTTTAACTTTTGAGCAACCATTTCATTTATCTTTTATTTTCAATATTTTATACATCATATTTCATAACCCTTTTTTCATTGTACTTATTTATTTTTTTCAATGTGTTATATATCAAAGAAATAAAAAAGACATACTACAAGAAAATCTTCAATCAACAACCAATTTAAGGGACAACAAATTGTTAGTCATTGTAATAACCAATCTAAATACAAATTTATAAAATAAAATTTATTGATTACTAAAATAGTCATTATTATAGATACAAAATTATAATTGATTTCTATATTAGTCTCTAGAATTTAGTTACCAAGATTCTGAGTATAAAAATAATTAGGTTAAATTGAGTGTCAATTTAAGGAGAGACAATATTGTTTAATTTTTTATAAAAATTGGAACCAAATTGAAACTAAAAACAAATATAGGGACCAAATTGAATCATTTTAACACGTGGCACAACCGTGAAGTGTCACGTGTAAAAAATTAAAAAATTATAAAAACTTATTAAAAAAAACAGAAATTGACATGAGACATTTACTTTAACATTGTCTGGTCAACCTAATGGTAAAGACCAAATTGAATCATTTTTAACGAAATGATGAGCAAATTGAGACAGAAAAAAACACGAGGACCAAATTAACATTACTTGACAAATAGAAGAATCAAATGAGTAATTTAATCAAATAATTAGTTTATAAATTGGTCACTAAACATTAGTTGTCAAGGTTTTGACTACCAAAGGAATTAATCTTTAAAATAGTCTTTAATTAATTTAGTAATCAAATTAACAATCACTTATAATTTTTTATTTATAATAGTGACCATTTTAGTAACTAATAATTTTTTATTTTGTAAATTGGTATCTAAATTTATCATTATAATAATTATAACAAAGTTTTCCATTAAAATTAGTTATTATTTAAAAATTTTAATTTCTTGCAATCACACTTTAAAAAACATATTATAACTTGTAATAATATTTAATGATAATTCATTCATCTTTTTAGAAATGTTAAGAAAATTCAAATACATGAGGCAACACGACACCATTTTGTCTTGTCACCGTGAATATATTAATATTGATCATATTATGTTATATATATATATATATATATATATATATATATATATATATATATATAATATATATATATATATTTATAAAACAAAAAAAAAATATATATATATTTTTATATTTATTTTATTTTTTTTTAATATATAAAATTTATTATTTTTTATTTTATTATATATATATATATAATTAATTTATATATATATATATATATATATATATAATATAAATATATCTATTTATAAAACAATCAAATAACTTATATTTATTTTTATATTTAATTAAATATGTTTTAACAGATATTTGAGTACTGATATAAATATGTAGAATATTTTTATATTGTATGTTTAAAGAGTTATCTCTAATTATAAAACAAATTAAGAAAAATTTCACTCTTATTTATTTATTTATAATTTAGAATGAGTTCATCTCTCGAAGATATTTCAACAATTAAATTTATGTTTCAAAATAAACTAATTGAAATGATTAATTAATAAAATAAATATTATATTATAAATATATTATAAATAGTAGGGACAATATAATTCTATCCCTAAATATTAAAATATTTATGAAATGAGGTGAAGATTTTATCTTTTAGATTTGTACTCATAATCTATGTTTTTAGATAGGGTCATTGCATTGGAGGCCTCTGCTCTTCCTAATTTTTATAAATTTACAAAAAAAAAATAGATATCTCCAAATATCTTTTTAAAATACGCTACTGATCTTAAGGTATGTTATGTAAGTCTACTAAGATAAATGGGAATCTAAATCTTTTAATAACATTTTATAAATACTTTTTTATAAGAGAAATATTTTTTTTAATCTATAATGAGTTTATCTCGTGAAGATATTTTAGACTTAATTTAATTGAATTAAATTTATGTTTTAAACTAAATTAATTTAAATGATAAATGATGTGAAGATCTTAACTTATTGTTTTTTTTAATATGATAGTCATACTTATCTGTACACGAGTTAATATAGGTTATTATAACTTGAAAAATGTTAACTTGTGTTTAAAGACACAGTTAAAAAATATTTAATGCGCATTGGTTACATTATTTTTACATTAAATATTGAAATAATTAATTTTATTTATTAAAATAATAGAAATACATGTAACAGATTATATAAAGACAAAAATACATTTTGAAAATTTTAAGCAATAACTCTATGATACAAAATAAATATTTTAGAATTTTTAAGGTCTTTATTAGAAAACAAGAAAAAAATATCTTTTTGAGATATTTTTAGTTTTATGTATTTATAATTATTGATTTCATATATTAAAATATTGTTTGTTTCTTTTAATACAAAAAATTTTGTTAAACTAAGAGAAATGTTGCAAAAGGTTATAGAAAAGTCAGAGAAAGAAAACTCAATGAAATCTCAAATTAATATTTTTATTTTATTTTATTTTTGTAAAATTTTTAGATATTTAATACTATCTTTTGTTGATTTTTATGTTAATTTAAATTTTTGTATGTTTAATTATATTTTAATTTTTAGCAATATTACAATATAGTTATTTAATTATTCAATTATTTTTTAATTTTGATTCATGAACATTAAATAAAATATTAAATCTAATTGTATATCACTTATGAATATTTTTGTTCTTTAAATAAAATCAAATTGTATTAATGATTATTAGATCATATTTCATTTAATATCACAATTAATTATGAATTTTTAAAAAGTAATGCGTATAAATTATCTTTAATTAGTACTCTTAGGATATAATGACATATATATTATTTTTATAATAATGTAGTAAAAATAACAAAATATATATTATTATTAAAATAATGGTATTAATAATAGATAATAATAATAATATAAATAAAAATAATAATAACAATAATTCACATCTTATTTTAACATAATTTGCACTAACTATATTTCATTTTAATTTTTCAATTTTGTTAACTAAATATTTTTTAATCTATTAAACTTATCACATCTCTCGATAACTTTTATAAGTATTTATCCAAAATTTCTTTGTTCTTTCACAATCTTTTTTATAATCCAAACAATTACACTTTTAGTTTTTTTTTTCTTCAAATCTACACAAACTCACTTTACCAAAATTTATCCTTGAAAACAAACGTTATAAACCTAGTAAGATAGACCATATTCTGAATCCTTTAATAATATTTTTATTGATATTTTTTGTAAACGTAAGAGAAATTATTATACTTTAAATCTAAAATGAGTTTATATCGTGAAGATATTTTATACTTAACTAAATTGAATTAAATCTATGTTTTAAAATAAATTAATTTAAATGATAAATTAATAAAAGAAATATTATATTAAATACTTGTTATGAATATCTATGATATAGACTTTGTTTTTCTAGAAGGAATGATATGAAAGAGAGGAAAAATGAGAGAAAGAGGTCGGAAGGAGTAGAAGATGAAGTTAATGTTGTTTTTTTGTAAAAGATTTAGAGATAATTTTAGAGTCAATTATGGAGTAAAATTTGTGACTAGATTGACTAATGTGACATATTTAAAAAAAACTTTTAATAGATAAAAAAGTTAGATTACCAAAATATCCCTATTATTATAGGTTATATAAAATTATATATAAATGATTTATAATTATTTTTATAAATTTTATTCAATGATTGAAATTTTAAAAATATATTTAAAAAAATTAATAAATATATTTTGTATAAGTAAATTTAATATGTAAGGTGGAAAATAAGTAAATATTACGAGGGTAACGTGGGAAAAAATAAATACGAAGAGGATAAACTAGTCATTTAGCATTCGTCGTCCTCCAATCTCACCAAGACTAAAGAGATGACATTTACTACGAATCCTATTAATCCTCCATCTTCATCCCTTTCCATCACCCCAAAAAGAACAAGGTAACCACCCTCTAATACTCATTTCTCTTGAATAGTGAATCCACATAAAAGAACGGAATCTAAGCAAACTAATATGTCAATTTATTATTAAAATTATGAAATGAGGTGAAAACCCTACATTCTTTTTAGATTTTATATTCATAACCTATACGAGTGAAGACAATGTTAATGTCCCTTTCACATAATGGCAAAGCTTCAAGGGTCTTTGCCCTTGCAAATTTTTAGACATATTATAAATAAATTTTTGACGTCTCTAATGTTATGCTCACTTAAAAGGATTTACTCTTGAGAGAGAATAGAGAGACATGATTTGAGGGTGAATTAGGTGTTCACTTATAGAAATTTGAAAGAGAGAACAAGGAAAGAACATGAGGATTCTCTTATTTTTGCATTTCTCCTCATGTGAAATGATTTAAAGAAGATTATCATTATGTTTTCGACTCATTTCTTCTTTTTTTGATTCACGTTAATAATTACATTTACAACAATAATTAATACACCAAATTTGTAAATTGTTTATAAAAAAGTTAAAGGAGTAAATATATTGTATTTTTATTATTATTTCATTCAAATATTTTTTCATTTATTCATTTAAATATTTTTTATAAAATAAATCTAACTTATCTAAATAAAATTTTAGATTTATTTCCACATCAAGGACAATTTGATAATCTTTTTTTTTGAATTAAAATTAATTTTTAATTTATTATATCAATTAAGTGACTCACAATCTTTTCAAAATTTTACATTTAATTTCAAACACTTTCACGTACAACTCCCTTAAAAAAACAATACAATCTTCACACTCTAATCCATTTAGATCCATCATCTTTGTATCCTTAAATCAATCTTCACAAATAAACACACCTTAGTGTTTTGTTTGTTTTCAGGAGCTCAACAAGCCTGAATTTACGTTGAAAGCTCAACAATCAATATAGACTTACACAAAAAGCAATGCAAATTGGTTTTGAAAACTTTATTCACATTGATGTGAAGATTTGCAAAGAAACGACTACATACATATATATATATATATATATATATATATATATATTATTTTTTTTATAATAATATAATAAAGGAGAATGCTAATCAGTGTCCTTAAGACACTAGTTAAGGAATAATTAATACACATTAGATTTATCATTTTTACATTAAAAGATGGAAAAATTAATTTTACTAATTAAAATAATATAAATGCATATAACTTATTTCATAAAGACAAAAATATCCTTAAAATATGTAAACAATAAAAATAAGCATTCGGGAAACTCAATTAGATCTCAAATTCATACTTTATTTTTTATTCTTTAATTTTTAGATGTTTGATATTATTTTTGTTGGTTTTTTTTGTTAATTTTTTTTATGTTTAATTATATTTTAATTTTTAATAACATTAAAATATAGTTATTTTATTATTTAACTATTTTTTAAATTTTATCGATAAACATTAAATAAAATATTATAACAACTCTACGATACTTATGGGTGTTCTTGTCTTTAAATAAAATAAAACTATATTAATTGTGATTAGGTCAGATTTCATGTATTATCACAATTAATTATGAATTTTTGTACATTTCAATACCTATTTGTTATTCTTAACAGGTGCAACACTGATTAACAAAATTCTATAATAAAATTTAAATTATTATAAAAATATTAATATTGATGATAAAAATAATAATAACAATATTAAATAATAATAATAAAAATAAATTTACAATTACAATAATATAAATAATAAAATAATAATAATTCACATATCATTTTAACATAATTTACATTAATTATATTTTATTTTAATCATCTATTTTTCTCAACTAAAACATTGGTTTACTCTATCAAACTCACTGTCACTAAATTTCATAAATTTTTATCTTAAATCTCTTTATTTATTATCATTTTTTTTAATCCAAACGACAAAACTTTCACCATTTTCTTCAAATCTACTCCCATTCATTTTTCCATATCCATACTAAAAAATAAATACCCATAATATATTTTGAAGATACACCACTAATTACCGGTATAATACTTATAACTTATGTAGCAAGCCTAGTAAGATAGACTAGATTATAAATCCTTTAGTAATATTTTTATAATACTCATGTAAGATGATTTAAGAGTGATTTAAGGAAGATTACCATTATTTTATCAAATCATTTCCCATTTTCTTAATTCATGTTAATAACTACGTTTATAACAATAATTAATATCCAAATTTGTAAATTGTTTATAAAAAGAAAAATTGAATAAGTAAATATATTGTATTTTAATTAAATTATTATTATTTTTTATTTATTGATGTAAATATTTTTTATAAACTAAATCTAACTCATCTAAATATAATTTTATATTACTTTCAAGATCAAAGATAATTTGATATTTTTTTAAATTAAACTTAAGCCTTAATTATGTTTTGAATCCCTCATAAATTATTTGAAAACTTTCAATTGAGTGCCTAATTAACTTTTGTGGTCCAATAAGTTCTTACAATTTGAAAACTTTATAATTGAGTTCTTACGTGTGTTGGTGTGTTGTTAATTTTATGAAGTGAGAATTATGTTACACGGATAGTATTCATAAATGTCGTCACATAACATCTTGTTACAAGAGATTCTGATGACAATATATTTTTCAAATATGCACCGTAATTATCAAAAATTGTTTTTAAATTTAATTAAAATTATAAAATTAAAAAAATACAAAAATGTAAAACATATAACTCTAAAATTATGAAAACAAAATTATAAAATTAAAAATTAAAAAATTAAAGAACATAAATTACAAAAATGGCCAAATCACAAAATTATAAAATTATAAAAATATATAATTTCATAATAGCGAAATTATAAATTATACAAATGTAAAATTATATTATTATATAACTAGTTAACAAATTATAAAATTAAGAAGTTATGAAATTGTGAGATTATGAAAATACAAAATTATGAAATTATAAAATTATTCAATTGTAAATTTTTAAATTTTAAATTTAAATTTTATAATTTTATATTTGACAGTTTTTTATTTTTTATTTTATAGTTTTATAATTTAATAATTTAAGGAAATTTGTATTTTTTTAGTTTTTAATTTTAATTAAATTTAAAAATATTTGTTGTTAAATAACATCAATGTTTGGAAAGATCTTGGATCCTATTGCAGTATAATATTATATGGCGACATTTATGAGAAATGACCGTTAAAGATGACTCACATTACAAAGCTAACAACCATAATTAATTATAGAAACTCAATTGAATAGTTTTCAGATTTTAAGGACTATATAGATCATAAAAATTTATTAGGACTCATTTGAAAGTTTCTAAAGTTATAAAGGATTCAAAACATAATTAAGTATAAATTTAACTTTTAATTTATCATATCAATCAAATCACTTTCACTTGTACATCCTTTAAAAGAACAATATAAACTTCACATTCTAATCTACTCAGATCCATTATTTTCCTCCCTCCAAATCAATATTCACAAGTGAACACACCCTAATATTTTGTTTTTGATTGTTTTTGGAAACTCAACAAGTCTTAATTTGCGTTGAAAGCTCAACAATCAATACAAAATTACACAAAAAACAATGCAAATTGGTTTTGAAAACTTTTTTGCATTGATGTAGATTTACAAATAAACAGTGACATATATATTATTTTTATAATAATATAATAAAATATAAATTATTATAAAAATAATAATATTAATAATAAATAATGATAATAATAACAATAGAAAGAAATTAATAATTATAGTAATATAAATAATAAAATAATAATAACAACTCACATATATTTTAACATAGTGTACACTAATTATATTTTATTTTAATCATCTAACTTTGTCAAATAAAATATTGTTTTACTCTATTAAATTAATTATCACTAAATTCTATAAGTTTTCATCTCTAATCTTTTTATTTCTCATATTTTTTTCTTACTTAAATGATCAAACTTTCACCTCTTTTCTTCTAGATATAATACTATGTAACATGCCTAGTAAGATAGACTAGATTCCAAATTTTTTACTAATATTTTTTAAACATTAGAGAAATAATTATTTTTTAAAATTAGAATGAGTTGATATCACGAAGATATCTTAAACTTCATGAAATTGAATTAAATTTATGTTTTAATATAAATTAATTTAAATGATAAATTAATAAAATAAATATCATATTTAAATTTTATTACAAATAATAGGGATAACATATTTTTATCTCTAAATATTAAGATATTTAGGGATGCGAACTGATCTATCAATTGGTTATTAGATTATGGAATGAGGTGAAGATCTTATCATTTATCCATTTATTGATTGAACCAAAAACTTAATTAATTATTGTAAGTGAATTGTTTTAAGTATTTGTGTTTTTGATGCATAATCTTAATCTCTCTTATACTAATACATTTTAACGATATTTTTTTAAGGTGTGTCCGCTACTCCATCAACTCAAGTCAACCATAATAAACTAAGAAAATAATGCTACTTTATTTTTTTATTAACTTGCATTTGCTTGATTTTAGTTGATCAAAACTGAGTAAAGCAACATATAAAGTGTAAAATTTTAAAAATTTTAAAAATATTAATTATTAATTTATTCTTTTTACTTATTTCTCGCAAGTTATTTCAACCGTAACTGTGAGATCTAAATCACCATGGTTGATTAAGCCAAATTCTAATTACTAGATTAGCAAGTATATATGAAATATATTTTATTTCAATTTAGTTTGATTTCAACGAGTCAATAAAAAATTGAATGATATGATTATTAGATCTAACTTGATAATGTTCTATTATTAAAAAAGTTAATTAATTTATTCTTTTTATGCGTCCAGACGAACATGCAAAGGCACATAAAGTATAATAAAATTGTGTTATTCACCTTTTATTCTTTCATTTATTTATGTATGTGCAATATCACTAACAATTTTATTTAAATATGGTTAAAATATTTTTTTTCTTAATTTTCGTCAAGTTTTGTCAAATAAGTCATAATTTTGGTTTTGTATTCAAATAAGTCCTAATTTTCATCAATTTTATTTAATTGGATCATTTTTTGCTAACACCATTTAAATTAACAGCCATGAATAATGACTGTCACTTCACTTCGTGGTTTTTTAAATTTTTTATTATTTTTTTAATTTAATTTTTTTAGATGTCCACGTGTCAACCCATCAGTCACTTGTCAAAGTCAATCTTCTATATTCAATTTGGTCCTTATATTTCTTATTTTTGTTCAATTTAGTCCAAATTTTTGTTAAGATGAACCAATTTGAAACCAAATTTAATTTTTATATTAAAATTCACATTTTTTATTAAATATTTTTATATAATATATTAAAATTCACATCATTATAACTTTGATATAAAAATTAAATTTGGTCATAGGACAAAATTGGTCAATTTTAAACAAAATTGAGACTAAATTGAACAAAAATAACAAATATAGGGACCAAATTGAATATATAACATTGATTTTGACACGTGACACACTATTGGGTTGACACGTGGACATTTTAAAAAAAAATAAATAAAAAAACCACAAAGTGACACGTGACAATCATTGTTCATGGCCTTTAATGATTTAAATGATGTTAGCAAAAAATGACCAAATTGAACAAAATTGACGAAAATTGAGACCTACTTGAACACAAAACAAAGATGAGAACTTATTTGACTGACTTGACAAAAATTGGAACTAAAAGGGTATTTTAACCTTTAAATATTGGTTACTTTATTATAATTTGTAACATACAATTGTTTGGTTGTTTTCTAATTATAAAAACCAATAAAATTATTATTATTATTATAGTTATGAAAATAAATATAAATAATTTTTATAATTTCATTATAGATAGTTTTTATTTATTTTTGTAAATAAATCATTTATTATAAAAATTATTTTAGTTTAAAAGGATAATTAAATTTTTAAAAATTAAAAAAATATGAAAAACGACTAAATTAAAAAAAAGCCCACTTAAAAAGTAAAATTAGTAAAATAATTATTTTATTTAATAAAAGTGGTTATTTAAATAATAAATTTAGAAACAAAATACTTACACCAAAAAGAAAAATTTATGGATGATGTCTTTAAGATTTGAATATGAAATTATAATATTTTAATTTTTTTATATATTAAAAATTTATCATAATAAAAATAATAAAATCATATTAAGTTTCTCAAAGTATATATATTAAGCATGCATAATATATATTTTTAATTTTTAAACGTAAATTAGATCAATAAACTTTGCTATTAATTCATTAAGCCAGAATTTCCACTCAATCAATAATGAAGCTGAATTTTCGTAACACTTTTTTTCAACTTATTCACATTGTAAGTTAATGTTTAGTAATAAAGCGTATTTATTGATAAGCAATAATAGATGTGAAGAAAAAAAGAAGGGATGAGATCCTGAGAAGAAAACACAGAATGTTGTTATATCCCATAATTCAAATTCAAAATACGACGTGATATATGTGTTGCCGTTACGCGCTGTTTTTCTGCGCGCGAAACAACAGGCTGTCTTGCTCGTCCTTCAATACAAATATTAAAATAACAACATATGTGGAAGAAAATATGAAGAATAAAAGAAGAAAAGAAAGGGAAAGAAAAGGACAAGCGTGAAGTGCTTCTCAGATAAAACCCTTTGTTTGATTACTGCATTCGTCTCTCTCTCTCTTTCTCTCATTATCTCATTGAACTCACCACAGTGAGAGAAACAAAGAAACAAACATAGCCACACTTCAAAATGCCTCTGCGCATCTTCTCTTACCAACAATGAAGAACTTGTTTCTTTGAACAGAATGGCTCTCGGAGACGATGCACAGCACCACTCTCCCTCGATCCTCGATGCCCTTCTCTGCGAAGAGCGTGAAACCTTTGAGGAAGATTTGGATGCGAACGGCGCTGAGTGTGAGATCAACGACGATGACCCATCTGGGAGAAAGTTGCAATCTTTGCCTTTGGCTTTACTTCAGAATGATCTGTTCTGGGAAGATGAAGAGCTTGTGTCTTTAATCTCGAAAGAGGGAGAGACCCATTCGTGTTCTCTTAGTGCCATTGCTGATGGGCCCTTAGAAGGGTCTCGTGTGGAGGCTGTGAACTGGATTTCAAAAGTCTGCGGACATTATGGGTTTTCTGCTTTGACCACTGTTCTTGCCGTCAACTACTTTGATCGCTTCATCCCATGCCTGAGGTTTCACAGGGACAAGCCGTGGATGACACAGCTCACTGCTGTTGCTTGTTTGTCCCTTGCTGCAAAAACGGAAGAGACCCATGTGCCGCTCCTTTTGGACCTTCAAGTATGTTTTTTGATCTAAGATGAACCCTAGGTGTTTGTTGATATGACTTATTGTTTTGTTTCTCATGCACTTGCCTTTCTTTGATTGGTGGGTGTTTTAGGTGGAGGAATCGAGGTTTGTGTTTGAGGCGAAGACTATTCAGAGAATGGAGCTGCTGGTGCTGTCAACTCTTAAATGGAGGATGCATCCTGTGACTCCAATTTCTTTCTTTGAACACATTGTCAGAAGGCTTGGTTTGAAGAGTCGCTTGCATTGGGAGTTTCTATGGCGTTGTGAGCGGGTTCTTCTCAATGTCACTGCGGGTATGTAGCAAAAATTTCTAGTATGGATTTAAATGTTAATTAATGAAACACTAGATATTCATGTTAAGCCAATTGGAGTCGTGCCATTATGATCGCTGACATCTGTATATGGAATTCAATGATTGTTGTCAGATTCAAGGGCTATGAGTTATCTTCCTTCTACATTGGCTGCTGCTACCATGATCCATGTTATTAAAGAGATTGAATCATTTAACGCTACAAAGTACATTGATCAGCTTCTTGGTTTACTAAAGATTAGCGAGGTCTGTCTCTTTAACTTAATTGATTCTCTATCTCTCGTGTTCTTGTTTATTGAATATGTGAATTTGTCATTGATCTGGTGAGTAATTGGAAAATGTTGGTGGCTATCTTACAGGAACAAGTGAACCAGTGCTACAAGCTCATGCAGAAAATATTAGGTCGCTATGAAGGCATTTACAGCCTTCACCAGAAACGCAAGCGTCTAACTGAACCAAGTAGCCCAGGTGGTATCCTTGATTCAACTTTCAGCTGTGATAGCTCAAATGATTCGTGGGCATTGTCATCATCAGTCTCACTTTCACTGGAGCCGCTGTTTAAGAGGAGAAGACCTCAGGACCAGCAAATGCGACTCCCTTCTGTTAGTCGCGTGTCAATTGATGTTCTTAATAGCCCTCGTTAATGATCTCAGTATTTACTTCCAATGTGGTAGCTTTCTTTGACATAAATCTGGCAGTCATGTTGTCCAAATGCAACTAAATTATGTTCTTAGTTATAGACATTTCTAGCCAAAATTTGAAAAATTAATGAGGCAGGGACTGAGATTTCCTCCACTTTATTGTTTGAGGTGGATAAGATATCTGATACTGAGTAGAAATACAAGTTACAAACTTGTAGTTCTACCTGTGAGTTCTATTTTCATTGCAGTTTTTAATCATCCTACTCATGATATTTGTCCCAAACACATTCAAGAGATTTCCTTTGCTTATTATCTGCCGGTCGGGCGATCTATCCTCTGTTTCTGCAGATTAAGAACTGCATATCGAGATTTCTAACTGTTAATCAAAGATGTGTGAAATGTCTTCAGTGATAGATTAGATTTATCAATGAATTTCTTGTACATACATGATCGAACCAACCCATTAAGAAATATGTTGCCCCACTAGGTCTAGGAGATGCTCGTGGATTCTTTTGCCAATGCATATCTTTCTGTTACTCTCCCAGAGGGGGGACAAGGTACTCTCACACGGATATGGAACCCCATCTTTCCGAAAACGTAGGTATTTACTTCTCTGGCCATCCGAATCTGTTTTGTATCTAATGCAAGTCTGGCAAAATATTTTGTCCTCAGATATTGGCATCTTTTTCTGTTCTACGGGTGAATTGAAGAACTCAACAGTAATTTTAGTCTCAAGATCTGGTGTATTGCTTAATTTCCTAACATTGAGTCGTAAAGCGGTAGAGTTATAATTGGCTTTGTTGAGCAACTCTAATTCCTTACCATTTTGGTGTCAACATTAATTCTAAATCCTGTTTCTAACAGTTTAGTTATCTCAGTTTTGCGTTGATAAACTCTGCATTTGATAATACTCGCGGAGAAACAGATTATAGGTGCGGAGAAACAGATTATAGGTTAAGTGTATGGATGTTGAACAGTCCTATTATAGTCATATCTCAAATATTACCGGATTGACAATAAATTTGAATGTTTGACTTTCTAGCAAGCGGTGTCCCTTAGTTAAGCTCGTAATACAGCAGGACTGAAATAAAAAAAGTTAAAAAAATATAGGACCACTTAACAAAGTACATTGATTAAGTAAAAAGGGACATCAAAATCCTCTAAAACAAAGTAACACTGGAACAATCACGGTGTACCAGAATCTGTTTTCCGATACTTTGACCCCAATAGTCACTTTCGGTGTCTAGGTACAAATAATTTATTGCAATATTTGCAGTAATAATGGTAGAATATGCACGTCCGTAAGATAAAACCAATCTGCTATTCTTAGGAAAAGAAAACCACGATGAATATCCTCTTTCTGTTAATCTGTCTCTAGAGATGGGCTTTGATTACACCTTTCCGTATTCGTTGTCATTATCAAGTGTAATGGTCAAAACAGACCGCATTATAATAGGATGTACATGGAAATAAAGGTTTAAAAATGAGTTTTCAAGCAGATGCTGCTGTACTTGACTTGACCACAACAAAATTAAAATGATGGAGGGAACTCTTCTTTTCTGAAAGGATGATTTCTCTCTGAAATTTGAACCTTTAGGATTCTTGTCTGAACATTGTGTTTGGAAAGTGAATAATTGAGCAATGTTGACAACGTAGGTTGCCATTGGGAACAAGAGAAAATGGGGTTTCTGCACTCACTGAAGACCACCAAATACCCAAAAAAGATCAAAGGGAAAAAGTGCAAAGACCGGTCACCAGTGGACGCATTTTCTGAAAATGACTGCCCATAAATTGATCAACCTCTGATTTGGGGAGGTTACTTTGTTTCTACTGTGGTCCTGTTTCTTTGCTTTTGTCACCATGAGTTGGTTATGGTTCGCTATATGTTGCAGATGCATCATGTCCTTGTTATGATGCTTTGCAATAGTCCACAGCATGAGGGGTTTTCAAAGTGACAGCTATATTCCTTCCAAACAGTAATTCTGGGTGATATGATGAGTCCGCTCCAGAGTCAAATTTGGTTGTTACTTTAGGGCGCTTTTTCAATTCTTTATAAGAGCTACTAGCTAAAGTTACATTGTCTTCATTAGTTGCTTCTATGCTTGTTTTGTTTACCCAACATTTTTTCCTGGTTTTGACAAAATAACTCTTTTCCAAAAGTCTACTAAATACAACAACAATACTGTAATTCACAGTTTTACTCTCATAAGGGACAGCAGAGATTGAGAGAGCATAACTTCATAGTCAATAACTTGTTTGCACCTTTGTGTGTGTGAAATCAAAGTATGAATCAATAAATATACGACTATACTCAGTGAAACAATAGTCGTAGGTACACAAAAGAGACAGGTAACGTGCACGATGATATCTGAAGTAGCTACGAAGCATCAATGCTACAGACAAGCCCAGCATGCTCCCCATGCACGTGGTTATTATTTGCCTTGTTATTTTCGTGAAAAAAGCCAAATTGTAGCAACCAATTATGTTTGAGCATTGATGCATTAGACTGGCTTAATAATTAGGGTGTCAAATGCCAAATTCATTTTTTATTGTAGGCCCAAATCGACCAAGGCACCAATAGGGCAAGGACATGTACACCGAACACTGTTGTGTTGTCCGGTCACGCAGTAACTTATCAAAACCTACGTGGTTAGAGCCTAAGAGGGTATCACGTCAACCTAATGCAGAAGCTACAAAACGAAAATCCGAAAACAAAGTCTTGTTGATAATATTATATAATTAGATAGAAGAATGGTTAAACATAAGACTGAAACATAATGCAGAAGTTAAAGATCGAGATTATTTAAGAAGCGGCAGAATAGTTGACATGTGATATAACAGAGGTGAAAAGTGAGTAGTGGTTGAGTAAGAACTATAGAAGTTTGTTTTGTATGCATTAAGGGACAAAATGTCAACTAGAGCAGTACTTGTGTTTCTGCATTGGTGTGAACAGAAACAGTGAAGTTCAGAAAGTAGGAACAGCGGGAGATGTCGCGAAAACTTGTCTTGGTCATCCTAATGTACTGCTGCAGGCTAAATACATAATAAAAAATGGTTCTGTTTAAGACACCCAACAACTCCTTTGAAAGAACAGATCCTAACATGGCGAAGTTTCCACCCAAGAGTCATGTAGCTCGTAATTCAGCAGAGTGGGTCCTCCCTCTCCACCTATCATTTCCTTTCTGCTCTATCCTCTTCTTGAGTAGTCAAAATCCTATTTAAACACCATTATAATTCTATCACTATTTGTCACAACAACACAGGTTATTGGTAAGAACCATGTCCTACATTTTCTGTCAACATGTCCAAGTTACTTTTATTGTTAGAGTAACATTAGTCAACCAAACTTCTGCATTAGTCATTAAGCTGTTACCATCAATCATTTTGGTCCCCAACTAACAACTTTATTTCCTAACTTTACAAAGGATTAATAAGAATTTTACAAAATCATTAAAATGACTCCTACTTATGATATCATGAACTAACATAGAGGTTTACTCAACATTATTCTCTGGTAACTGCTTAGCTTGTACCTTGTTTTGTACGACATTAACAGTCACAGGCTTAAGGAACAAGTTGCATGGTGAGATTTTTCAAGATGTATTGGGTAAGAAGTATTTGAATGTAGACAGAACTCCGTATAAAACAATTTTGCATTATCATCCAAATTTAGTTAATGAGTTTAACTTTAGTTAAAGCTATATGTAGAAAACATAACAATGTTTAGAGATAATCCATTAGAATATGGGCCTTGGAGCATTAGAAAGAACCTAACCCAACCATTGACCAAATGGGGCAAAAGCTCTCTTTTGGACCTCTATTGAGCTCAATTTTGGATTAACATAACTTTCACATGCTTTTGGTGGGTTTTGGCCCATTGCTTAAATGAATAATGTATTGGGATTAACCATTTTTACTGTTAGCACTGGGCCTGCCAGAATGATTGTAAACAAATTCTATGTGTTGTTTAACAGTAATGTAACATCACTAAGTTCAATGCTACGATGAATATGCATATCAAGATGATTGCAACGGCATTATTTGGGTTTAAGTCGAAAAGATAATAATGCAAGTTTGAAAACTGGACCACTGAGAAGAAGGATGATATTGCAATTGCATGCATCCACATGGGAAAATATCAGATTGCAGATAAATGATGAAGTTAGCAAACTGACTTCATCAGCAACCTATGGAGCCCATCTCTGGCTTCAAGAGTTCTTTCATCTCTATCATTACTAACTCAAAGATAAGACGTTTTGTATTATGAAAATAATGCCTCCACATTGGTCAAATCTTCATAAACATTGCCAAGAAAACAGATCACCAGTGTAGTCTACTTGTAACTATTGCAAAATATGCGACCATCATTTTTTCTCACCAACCTATATGATGATTACTTTGGCATAAACCAGCAAATACCGCACTAGTGCCTGAACTCAAATACTCAAAAATACACAACAACTCCATAAATCAGGAGTTGTAGCTGTCGTATTCTCCCCACTTGACCACACCATGAAGCTGACATTGTAGCACTTAACACACTTCACATTAAAGCCTGCTTCAGACTCATTTCTCGTTTGAAATTCCCTCTCACCATAATTTACAAAGGGAGCACGTGGAAGATTTCATTCCATCTTATGAAAGGTACTTTTTTTATTACATTTGTTGGTCCATTCCATCAATTACCCTTGCTGTTAAATGTATAACTAAACAAGTTTTAACAATTTTTTGTTTGTTTGTTTGTTTGTTTCAGCAGTGACTGGAACACATGTGAATTGCCATCAGCTAGTGCATTATACTTCAAATTTCTGTGTCTTCTTTGGATTCCTAACTCATCCGAAAACCACAAAAAATGATCAACCACACATTTAGGCAATTATGGTTGCAAAAGTTTGGTTTGCAGAATTATGACCACTTACACTGAACACTGGGAGACAGAATGACAAGAAAAGATTTTTTCGTTGCTCTAAAATCTTATGTAAAACTTATGGTTCCAATTGTTTAGTAGTTTTCAACGTAACAGTTGCAAATTATTATTATAGTGCTTAAACAAAGAAGAATTTCAGAATAGAACCAAGTTCTTTAGCTCGTGTCTCTCTATAAATATATGTCACATCTTCTTCCCTTTGTTTTAACTTTCTTTGACTTTCATGATTCCCTTGGTACTGGATAGACACTTTGGCTGCTTCACCTTAAATAGTTTTCACCTTAATCGTGAAAAGTGTGTTTAAGGTTTAGAGTTAAATGCTATTTTATAAACTTTTTTTTCTCAATGTAAAATACTCTGTATTATAAATAAAATATCATTTTAGTATAGGTCTTTTACATATATACATATTTTTTAAATTAGAAACAATTTTTAATGAAAAAATATTTATATGAACAATTCTTGTGTTCAAAACCATTTTTAAATAACTCTCATAAACAACTTCCGTTAAAAATATTTTTAGTTGTCCACTAATTAAACTGAATCTAGATTTCTTATACCTAATCTTATTCTCTCCGAGACCAGACTTTTTACATCTTTCTTTTATAAGCGGAGACAATTTTTATAAAACCTATTTAGTATAGATGGAACAACTTAAAAAAATTAGAAGGTGTGCATGTTCACTCACATTAAATAAATAAGAATTCGAATGTTGATTTGTTTTTAATAATAACAAGTTGAGAATTAAAGAGACAATTGATAGGAAAAACTTTGCGAGCAGAATCAAAGTCCATATTCGCAGAGAACTCTCTTTTAGAATTTCATAATTGCTTTCTTCCTAAATAAATCATAGTCTAAGCTTCACCTACGCCATTTTCTTTCACATCGTAGCATAAAATATCGTTTGTGGATTATTTTAAGCATAATCACCATCAGTAGTTAGTGTTATCATTGCTAATATAATCTAGCTATTATGAGATTACTTTTTCATTAGTCAAACAGAAAAAAATGCATCACGGAATTCTGGATGTTCAATCTGTGGAGTTTGGTAGAGCATCCCAATGTCCCTCGATTTTGGTAATATGAACCCTATCTTCAATAGATTATTACATAGTGTAGGTTTATCATAGTCCCAGCAAATTTGAATAACAAAAATAATGGTTAGAAACTCTTTGATAATACTTTTTCTTCTTTCTATCGATTATTCGTACCTTTAATTTTATTTTATATTAAATTATAAATTATAAGTTTAACTATATATATTAAACGTGTGAATAGATTTTTATAATAATTTGATAATAGTTCAATAATCGATGATATGATATACTCGATAAATAATAAAAATAATTATAATAGCTGAAATTTTTTAAGTTTACCTTAAATTATAAAATAAAATTTGTAGATATATTTATATATTATAAATCTATCCTATCGAGATTTTATAAGACTTTGATTGAAGTAATACGAAAACAATATTGTGGATAAATATACTTATTATCTTTTGAGTTATTGTACCATACTTTTGGGATTTGCTTCCGTAAGATGGTTGAACGTGACAATTCTACTGATCTCTACTTTTGTGCAGAATTTGTGTATATCTTGTGATCTGGTTTTGTGATTTTTTAAAAATTGTAAAGAATGATTTTAATATATATATTCATAACTGAAATCTCAAGAAATATTTAATGAATAAATTAGAATTGTTAAAATAGTCATCCGATCTTCTGATTATTTAGTAAATCAATTTTATCTAACTTATTTATTAAAGAACCTAAAAACTTTGGAACCTAGTCCAGCCCACCATTAATTAGTGGATTAAATGAATTGATTCATTTAATTAAAAAAATATAATTTTTTTTTCATTTTCAAAAAAACTAAATTATAATTATGATTAAAATCTAAATAAATTTCAATACAATCCAAAATAATATCCAATTCTAATCATTAGCAAAAATTAAAAAAATATTAATTTGCATTTATTAATCCAAAATATGTTGACTAAAAAAACAGCTAAACTCAACCCAAATATAACAAAATGTGTGATTCTTTATCTGTAAATAGGTTAGTGAACCAATCCATCTCATTATAAATTCAATCTGTAAACCAAATTTTTGATAAACCAAATCAAACATTAACCCATATCAAAATTTATAAAAATATTTAAACACAATTCTTTTCGAACCCTAATGAACCGAATTGTCCACGAATTCTGACCGACAAAAACAATCCCATCAAATTTAAATAGTATGTAAAACAAAGTATGGAACAAGTAATTTTTTTGTCAATATTTAATCCAAACATAAACATAAATTAAACAAATTTGATAATATAATTGGGAAGAAAATTTAACAATTTTAAAGAAATTGACATAAATAAAGTATTTAACGGTCCCTAAAAATTATAAGCAATAAATTTTTCTTTCACTAAGAATTATAATTGTTATAATTGTGTCTGAATAATTTTATGTAAACTTATAAGTCTTTTAGATGGATAAGACTGGGTATTTGTATATCTTATGATTTAAATATATGAGTTGATATTCGAAAACGAAAAAATCGAATGAATTGATCGTAAATTTTTATAAAATTTAATGATCTCTAATCTCTTAAGAAAAGCTAAATAATGGTAGAGAAAATAAAATCTCAATAACATACCGAAACCTTCTAATATTACTATTTGAGAATAAAAAAATAATCATAACTCAAAAGAATATTTTTTAAAGTCATTAAAAAAATTGAAATGAGTTTGTTGATACAGTACTAACGTTTTATGATGAGTAAACTAAATAATTTATTGTTATAATCTACAATAAAAGAAAAGTACTCACTTCGTCCAGGCAAAAATAAATATATTACAAAGAACGAAGTAGCCTTTGAAGGTGATGAAGTATGAGGATGACTTTATTGGTTGAAGTCTGTCATTAATAGAACTGAACAAGGCACCACATTTTGGTGAACTTCATTACTACTGCTATATATGAATACCTGCAAACTCTGGAAAATCATAATTACTATGGTGAAATGTTCAGTTGGGAAAGTTACAGCTATCTACTGCCTTCATCACCTTCACTTTTATTAACAATTCTACTAATAACTTGCTAAATAAAATCTTTTTAAGACCAAATATAAAACCAATCAACTGCCATTTATAACTTTTAAGACACTACCAATGTCCTTTACTCGAATTAGTATTTAATAATTTGAATTTATTTTATGTTTTGTTTTGCTTTTGATTAATCAAATCATTCTTATAAAATTGTGAAACTCGTTTTTTTAATTATTTATCAAAATAACATATTTTGTTATAAAATATTTTAAATTCTATTTTAAAATAATCACATTTTTTTTTCAAAATAATATAGTTATTATTTAATATAAAAAAATAACTTAAGGGAATTGATGATACATAATAAATAAATAGTTACAATATATAAGAGTGGGGTAAGAGACTAACATGAGTATGAAATATAGATAGAAGACACTCACAAAAGGACAAGCACAACAAACAATTACATAAAACAAACAAACACTAGTTTTTTTATAAATAAAAATATAGAAATTAAATTGAGATTAAGTGAGTGACATGATCCTGAAATCGTCATGTCACAATTATACAATACGTCATACAATGTTAATTTGACATGTTGCAATTTAAAAATAAAAAATAAAAGAATAAAAAAAATCACGATAAAAAATGTGATATTTATTTAATGATGTTAACACAATACTAATGAAAATGACATAATTGTTATATATTTTCAAAAATAGAGATCTAATTAAGATAAATCAAAATTTAAAGATTAAATTAAAATTTTTGAATAAAAACAAAGATCAACCAAAAATTTAAACTTAATTTTAAATGTTAATAATCTTATTGAGTAATATTATATATCAAATAAGAGAGACACCTTAGAAGAACATAAGATTAAGGCAATCTTAGGTTAAGTTAGTTGTAGTCTTAAAAATTTATCTTAGAAACATGTTTGGATCACTTTTTTGTTGTTGCTTATTATGAAAGCCATAAATTATTGTTCCCTCCTTTTGTATTATGCTACCTACTTAAGACTGTGATATTCTAATGAAAAAAATTTGAAAATTTCACCAGCATAGTAAATTATTGAAAAATAAATTTGTATGGTGTAGGCGCACATGTATGAACAATCACTGCAAATTATGAATTATGAGAGATTAAAGAGGAGAAAATTTAAGAGAAAAAGTTTAGAGTTGAATATTAGTTTGTAAAACACTGCCAATGAAGGAATTGAATTTAATAAAGTAAGAAAAAATATTGTATATTGTAGAAGTATCATCTTACTGGTTGCAAGAGGAAGAGAATTGAACCTTTCAGAACTCCCAAAGTCAAAAGACTGAGTCAGCACTTGAATCAAAATCATAAAACATCCGATTATGTTTGATGGCTTGTGATTCGTGATCTTAGGATTTATGTGGAAGAGCATCTTCACACATGAACCTATCAATTAGCATAGGCCCAGGCCCACATTATTTGTAGTCTCACCCCACTAGAAAAAATTAAAATTATCTACAAATATGAATTAAAATCGGCAGTGTGAAAATTCATCATATAACATTTTTTTTATACATAACAACAAACTAGTTTTTTATTTTTTGTACGTAAAATTTGTATGTAAACGAAAACATACCTTTTATACAGAATTTATATACGAATAAATAAAATATTATTAAAAAATATAATTTTGAAAAGCCTTCTCATTCTTCATGGCATCTCTTTCTCGATGTCTTATATTATTTGCTATATCCTCCATTAAATTTATGGAAAAACTTGTCTTACTTGGTCAATTTTGGAGTCATCTTCATGGTCATCTTCGTTACTCAAGTCTTCATGATTATCTCGCTCGATCACTCACGTTTATGTCACGCTCTCTCTCTCTCAAATCAGAGTTCATTTGCACATTAGAGTGGGAAATCGAAGCTTGAACTGAGTTTTCTTTACTGTTTTGTATTGTTGTTACATTGATTTTTTTTAGTGCTAGACTCGAAAGCCGATATCACTTCTCCACAGATATATAGGCTCAAATACTTTTTCTAGTTTCAATTTTTGTTTGAAATTATTTAATTGAGTCCTTTTATTATTTTTTATTTATTAAATCTTAATTTTCTTAAATGAATTCGATTAGATCATTTATATTTCGATTCATAATATTTTTTTTAACTTTTTTTTACGTGTCACCTGTTGTGTCATGTAATTGAGATTTAAATTATAAAATCGTAATTATTATAATTTTAATAATATTTACGAGTAAAAATTTATGACAACATTAAAGTAAAAAAATGTTAAATTAAAACACAATTAAAAACTTTTAAATACTATATAAGAGATAATATTAAGCTAAAAATATAATAAATTAACATAACGTGACTATTTTAAATTAAAAAAAAATCTTATTATTATACGATGTAATTCATGAAATAACGATATACAATTTGACCTGTGTGTGAAAAAATAAAGGAAAATCCTATTAAAATTGTTATACTTGTTGCAATTAATATAATTAAATGTTTTTGTAAACGTGGTTGAAATGATAAAATATAAAGTGAAAAAACTACTAAAACATAAACAGTTTAAAATATCCATACAATTTTATAAGTTAAAAGGAAATTAATATCACTTTATAATTTCAACGATACTAACTTTGTAGTTTAGTTAAACAATTATAATATTTAAAATTAAAAAATATAAAGAAAACTCATTGAATTTGAAAAAATAAGAAATTTAAATCTTTCTTAATAAGATTATTTAAGATTATTTAAGAGAATGTACTATTGTTTCTGAATTTGAATTTTCAAAAGAAAAAAAAAATAAAAACAAACCAGAAAACAATGCAAAATAGGACATAAAACAAGATTATACAACTAAAGGATTGTTAAGTCAACGAAGTTTCGTCAAATAAATTGTTATATTTAATAAGAGGTAGAGTTGGAGACACACATTTTAACATGTTGACAAGTTAAAAAAAATTAACAACAAAAAATTCAATATGTAATAAGAATTACAGTTTTAATTCAAGAACCATGAAAATCATTTTCTCATAAATAACCAATCAAATTTCATATAATGGTCATCCAATGTATCAACAAATATATTTGATGCGCCTTTATAGACACAAATATTTAAGCCACTTAATAAACCCTAAAAAAAATTCAAAGACACCAAACCTAAAAATAATTTGAAAATTTAAAAACAGAAATAAACTATTCGTCCAACAAAACACATTTTTCGTCCAGCACTCAACATTCTCATCCAGCAAGATAGACAATTAAATATCTTATATATATATATATATATATATATATATATATATATATATATATATATATATATATATATATATATATATATATATGAAAGTAACAATATGAGGAATTTTTTTTTGATATTTCTAATCTTTAACAATATTTATAAGCGTTAACTTTATAAAAAAAATAACTTGAGACCCATTTTTTATACGAAGAAGAATATTCTTATTAAAATGTCTATTTATAAATAATTATGAAGTTATATTTATTAAAAATTACTATTAACACTTGTTCCTTTAAAAAAAAATCAAACTAACACGATCAAACTATCAATTTAATATTTTGACGTTGTTTAACTGTGGTTGAACAACACAAATAAAAAATATATAATACATGCAATTAATATTAAAAACACGAAATATCTTAATTTAACTGTACTGCAATGCATTATAAAACTTTACACTACTAATAAAAGTTAAAGGTAAAAGACTATAATATAATACTAGGTTTTAACATTTAATGCATGATGGTAGACCATATTCTCTTATAACAGTAATAAATTGACATCTAAAACAAACGAAAAAATAATTAATCAAATTTGTTGACCGTTTTGAATTAGTTATGATCGCGATTTTATCGTGGCTCACTAATTCACAAAGAAGTCTTTAAATGGACAAGATTTACCAATTTTCTTATTGAGCAACAGGTCTAATCCAACTTTCAAACATAGCTCTCATGTTCCAAGAATATGATGATTTACACCTAATTAATTCTATTATAATGCTTTATTAAATCATACAAATCATATGCTAGATATCTTGGAGTAATTACAATTTGATGACTGGGTTGATTTAAAACTCCAATAGCATGCATTAGAATTTTGATAATAATTTACTTATCTGGTCATAATCGACTGCAGTACATTACTTTTATTCGTTTTCATTTTTTTGGTGTACAGTATGTGTTTAAATATAATAATAAGAGAATGCAAAAGCAGGAGTAGTTGAATAACTTCTACTTTTTAATTTTTTTAACCTCTATTGAAAGCTTAGAAGAAAAAGCTTTAGAAAAATTCACTTCTTATCTTTCTAAATATTTCATTTAAGTCTACACAAAATTACATTTGTAGAAGATAACGAATAATTATTGTTTACAAAAAAAAAAAAGTAAAAATTTCTTAAGTTGTCATCTCAATAAAGCATGAGTTAAAATTATTTTATGATATCTCTTTTTTGTTTTTCTTATCCTTATCTTTTTATGTTCGGGATGTATCATGTACCCATTTATTTCACTACATTTAGCGGCTACCCAAAAAATTATCTTAATTCCTTCATTATCCTCCGGGTTATTTTTCATTAAATACTTCTTATTTAATATTTGAGGAAAATTACACTTCAGCTTCTTAGTTAATAATATTAAGTTTGCCAAATTTTTGAACACTAATCCAAAATAACTAAGTTGCGCCATACGTTCTTTATTAGTCAGTAAAAGAAAATGCGTGATGATAATAGTTCTGTCAATAACATACTTTTTTATTAGTTACTTTATGTTCGATATAGTAAGTAACTTATCTTCTTTTAAGAGATTTGGCAGTTAAGTTTTGGAGTATATTTTTTTTTATACAAAGTTTATGTATCTTCCCATCTAATTAATAACATAATTAAAAGAAGCGTCACACAAGATAATACAACAGCGCAATCCTGGAGTTTTAAACTTAACTCCTTACAACCCCAGGCACACCACGATGCAAAAAAAGAAACAGGTTATACAGTTTAATGGAATCATATAGAAATCTAAAAGACGGACAAGTACATGGGCCATAAAAAAAGCCCAATAAGAACATGAAGTCCAGCCCAAGTAGACTATGCAGCGAAATCATCTCTCCTTGTTGACACGAATACCTCTCACATCTGCTCCCATCAATAAATTGATGATCATCGCAAAGGTAGAAGAACAACATACAAACAATCAAACAAGCAAAGGGTAAGCTAGAGCCAAAAAGATTTCATCATGCAATCAGATATACTTCTACAGTCCAATATACACCCATCATCCAAGCATGTTATGACCTTCCAAATCAATACAGTAAGACTCGACTCGACTCATCCGGATACCTATAATCTAGTCGGATTCAGCGGATGCTTGCACTTGTGTGGATATCTCTGCTCACCCCCGAGCTAAGTGTTACAAGTGGTACAATGTCTCAATCCCCCACACACAAGGTTAGCCCTTAATGAGTTTCAGGCCTCTTGCTACTTTCACTGCAAGAGTCAGTCCGCTCTAAGTGAGACTAACTGACTCCTTAAAGTGTCAGGATGCAACATTACCTTGAATCCTTACCAAATTATATAGATGGGACACCACCATGAACTCCCACTAACAGGGGTCATGGAATTACGTCCCGACTACTGAAGCATCACCATGAGGTCTCACCTAGAGGCTCATGGAATTACGCACTGACACCGACCAATCATACTCAATCAATCAAGTATTATTTATCATGCACATAACTCATGCCAACCTTTATAACCAAATCCACATTCATATTCCATGTTGAATCCATTCCAACTCATCCTTCCCAATCCATGAATATAGAATTTCACCTCATACCAATACCATGCCATTTTGATACCAACCATTTCATTGAAATTGCATGCCAAGATTTATCCAAGTTCATCATTCACAATCCATGAATCGCATCACTCATACAAGTGGTACAATGTCGCAATCCCCCACACACAAGGTTAGCCCTTAATGAGTTTCAGGCCTCCTGCTACTTTCACTGCAAGAGTCAGTCCGCTCTAAGTGAGACTAACTGACTCCTTAAAGTGTCAGGATGCAACCTTACCTTGAATCCTTACCAAATTATATAGATGGGGCACCACCATGAACTCCCACTAACAGGGGTCATGGAATTACGTCCCGACTACTGAAGCATCACCATGAGGTCTCACCTAGAGGCTCATGGAATTACGCACTGACACCGACCAATCATACTCAATCAAT
>Ga0214545_1001798_pt1 | contig 40829 bp, 12 predicted proteins | sample CNSS4metaG_FD_160064 | JGI IMG/M metagenome (GOLD analysis project Ga0214545, IMG submission 160064) | Root nodule microbial communities from cowpea collected in UCLA plant growth center, Los Angeles, California, USA - CNSS4 | ecosystem: Host-associated > Plants > Roots > Nodule | place: USA... | reverse complement strand
ACCCACACCCACCCCGAAGCCCACGCCACCCACCCCAAAGCCCAGTTGCCCTCCTCCTCCATCTGCATCACCAACCTGCCCTAAAGATACCCTAAAGCTAGGTGTTTGTGCTAAGGTCTTAGGACTCGTGAACGTTATTATTGGAACTCCTCCTACGAGTGACTGTTGCGCTTTGATCAAAGACTTGGCGGATTTGGAAGCTGCGCTTTGTCTCTGCACTGCCATTAAGGCCAATGTGCTTGGAATCAACCTCAATGTTCCAGTCACGCTCAGCGCGATCCTTAGTGCGTGTCAGAAAACTGTTCCTCCTGGCTTCCAGTGTCCCTAGGTCACTTCTTATATATACCATGCACTTTATACGATTCATGTACTGCTTGTATACGCATTTATTTCGCAATTGTTGTTGTTTTAATCGCCGTGTTCTTCGTATAGTGTACTATTGTTGTTAATTAATGTTTGTTGCATCAGTTTTCTAAGGTGGAATTACCGACAGGGCAAGCCTGGTTGCCTTTGTCTCCTAGCTCCTATGTATAATGAAATGTTGTCTTATTTCATCATTATGTCCATATTCGTACTTCTTTGAATGTGGATTATCTAGAGTTTAACTTTACATTAACTTTGTCTCAGAAGATATATTGGGATGTGGTTATCTTTGCAAATCTATCTTAAAGTGTACAAGAGATAATTCAATCAATTATGAAATGGAAAATTAGTTAAGGAAAATAGTTTCTAACAATTAAATTTTAGTTGTCAATATTTAGTTATCAAAATATTTTTGTTCACTAGTTAATTCACCTATGGACAAAAAGGTAATTTTCCTTTTATTGAAAATGACAATTATAAGTTGTTTGCTAAAAAATTTTCCTTCCAATAATAATTGAAGAAAGTATTTTTCTTCCTTTTTTCCGTCTCTTCTCTTCATTCCATTTTAACTATTTCGTTAAACAATTCAAACCCTACATGCAGTTTTGGTCATAAGAAAATTACAATTTTTTTTTCATACATCTTCTCAAGATAAAAAGTAGTAAATTTTCATACCATACACAACTACTCAAGTCATCTATATATTAAAAAAAATATATTTAGTTGAGTTGATAACACTCACTTTAACTCTTCCTTCTCCATGTTACTTAATATGGTATTCTGGTATATACTTGTTTGAGAAGAACGTCTCTACCATCTTTCTTCTCTCCTTTGTTTCTATTCTCTATATCAATATTGATATGTAAATGTGATAATAATTATATTATTTTTATTAAATATCACTTAGGAACATTTTCATTCATGAGCTCATACATTCATCATAAGACTAAGATTAAGTATTTTTCTAGTCTTGGAAATATATATTTTTATCAACAACCAAATCAAACATTATTGTGAGTGTGATCTTATACGACCCTTGAAATAAAGTGAAAATTACCAAAAATGACTTAAACTTGATTTGATGTGACCCGATGAAGCTTAAAAAGGTTAAATTAAGACATATCACAAAATGATCTCTGAGTATTCTCTAACAATATTTTTTATAATTTATTAAATATTTAAAATTGGATCATGTTTGATTTCATAAATTTAATATTAAAATTTATAATTAATATATAAATAAATTTTGCATATAGGTATGTTTTTTAGTTAATTTATAACTTTTTCATTAATTTAAAAAATTATTTGTTAATCCAACTTATTTCGCTAAATTTTTTAGACTGTTGCTTAAGTTTGCAATTCTTTTTGTTGGATTTCAACATTTTTATACAAAATTTCATTTGTCCCCTTATTTAATATGACAAAAATTTATTATAATAAAATCCATTTTCCTATATTTCACTATTTATTCTAATTAATAAAAAAAACTAAAGCTTTTATATTTTTATTTTAACAAATAAAGTGCCTAAACTTAATAAAAAAAACTTATAGTCACGCTAAAATAAAAAAATAAAGAAACAACTAAAATCAACCTAAGGTATGAAATTAACCGTCGTTTTCGATTATTGACAATCCTATAAGACAAAATGCAATTTTCACTACTTTTGGATGGATATCCCGACATTTCGACCTAATAAATTCTAGAATTTACTTGCTTCGATTTTTAATTAAAAATAAATTTTATTTCATAAATGCTTCAATGTATGTTCTGAAAATTTTAAATTTATATAGCCGAATATTTAAAAGAAAAATATTTTACATAATTTTCTAAAAATATATCTTATTATAATTATTATAAACTTACATTTATAAAAATATATAAATTATCATTAATTAATTTCGACAAACGCCAATAATATTTAATAATTTTAAATTTATTGAAATAACATTGTGATTACTAACAACCACACCAAATCTACTTATTATATATACTTTAACCCGGAATAGTATCCTAGTTTTTTCTTTCGGATGATGCAGTAAAAAAAATATTATTGAGTCTAAGTGGGAAGTGATTTGAGACTTTCAAACTTATCAAAATAATACTTACTTATAAAATGAAAGTATTTTTATATTTATACAAGTGATTTAATCATAAATTGAAAGAAAAAAAAAAAACTGATAACAAACTGATTAGGTCCCATTAATAATTTCTATAAAAGATTTTTTTCAAGCACATAGGTTTATTGTTTACAAAGGAATTATTAATTAAAAAAAAAGAAAAATGAAAGAATACATATACAAGTTACTTTACGTTAGCATGTTCCTTTTTTTCATTGATAAATAAATATTCACTTATTCTCAATGTCAAAATTCCAAACGAAAAAAAGTTGAACATATATCTCGTACCTTAATCTGGTTTTAAATCCATACACGAAATAACGCACCAAAACCAGAACTCCTGAGATTCCTCATGTGTGGTTCACATAAACTATGAGAAAAAGCTAATTAAGAAAGTGATGTCTTTTGTCAATGGTTTTCTTCACGATCTTTCACGACTTTCTTAAACCGTGTAATTCACGGTTCAAGAAAAGTTCAAGAAAGCTGTGAAAAATCAATGAATCATCTGCTTCATCACTATCCTAATTCATTCTTCTTTTTCTCTCTTTCAACCAAAGGTTGTTCATCACTAGTTTCTTGTGTTATTGGCGTCTCTCATTTGCTCCCAAGAAGAAGATAAACTTTACCCTTGGAGTTATACAAGGCAATAAATCTCCTTCTTTAAGATCCAATGTCTTTTGCGTTTTGGTTTTTTCGGCTCTTTCTCAAGTATCGTTGAAGGGCCCAGTTTGGAATCAAGAACATGTCCCATCATCTTTGAAGATGAAGATGCAAAATTGTGGCTCTGTTTAACACATGTTAGGTAAAAAAAATGTATAGAAAATCAGAGTAAACGCTGTGTGTTTGAAAGTTGAATTGCATTAATTTTGATGAATGTGTGTACCTTAATTGGAGGAGACATGTTCTGTGGTGGAGTTGTGAAGATTGTGATGTTGAAAATCAAACCTTTGTCTGGCTTTGAATTTCTGCAATTCTTTTGTATTTTATTGTTAGTTTTCTTTAAATTTACATTCGTTTTTTTTCTTAAACAAGTTATTTTAATCAATTCTTCTTATTTCACATCATTATTGGTTTCATCAAAGTATACAAATAACAAAAAACGGTTGAAATTTTCAAATTGTTATTAGCTTAAGAAAAAAAAATTACTATTCAACTTTAGTTAAGATGTCTAATTTATATTTTCGTGTCAGAAAATTTTGTATTTGATTGGTAGTTTAGTTTAACTTACGTTGTTGGAGTGACTTAAGAGTAAGCCACTACCAATGAATGTCGGTCTTCAACGTTTTTCCGATGTGTGAATAATAATGAGCAGGCCCACCACTCTTGAAATGGTCCAATAAGTTTAAAGATTGTATAACTATCTACTGTTTTTTATATTTAAAGGATATTTGTATAAATAAATTCATTTTATTTATTTATGTTAATTTTAAATGAAGATATTATGTGACGCCCTAAAACTTAGATTATCTATACTATAAATAAATATAAACATAAATATCTGTAAAAAAAAATCTCAATTCGTTTTTAAGGATTATTTTCTCAATTTTGTACTAGTATCTACCCGTGTATAGTCCTCCCAGTTTACCAAAATAAAAAAACCATGACTGAATTATTAAAATAATTTTTTACTTATGAAAATGTGTTTGGAAGAAAAGGATTTTAAGCCTAACTCAACCCTACAAAATCAACTTGTAAGGTGAGGTTTGCACCTCACTTATATATTGAAATTGTCTTATCTCTAATCGATGTGGGACTTCCAATAGTGTTTAAAGAAAATATTGTAATTAGATAACAAAAAATAACTCAATTTCATCAAAATGTCAATATTCCAAAATTATAAAGATCACATAGATCTTATTTATAACAAATATTCAACAAGCGACGTATTGATTCACACCTTATGGATTACATATTACGATAGACTAACATCTTATTTAATCCAAAATGTGGATTTACAAGCAAATCCACTAATCATGAGGAAAAATAATCACAATCCTAGTCCATACATCTACCAAAATGATATATAAGAACTCTTCCCTTAGCTTCTTACAACCTGATATTTTAGTTCGTGTGACTCATAACATAAGTGAATCTAGGAGATATCTGTTACAAGTTAGATATTAATACTTAATCGACAACTCGAACAATGGTTCATGAATCATCCAAATGTATGAACTCAAATTCATACAAGTTTCATTAATCTTATTAAGCATTCATACTTTGGTTTGAAGAATTGGAATTCAATATTTTGGATTTCTAAATGAAGTTTAAATGCATCGAGAGATTTAGTTTGGATGTTGGGTATTTCGGATTACTTTTTTCTATATATATATATATATTTTTTTTTAATTTTATCGATAGATTTAATAATGTTACTCATGCTTTTTTGTTTTTCCCCAACCTATATCCATATGTAAGAATTTTTTTCTCAACACACGTTAGTTTCTTTTTAGTAGGTAATGACATTATGTATGGATGTCACCGGGTACACTAAATTTCGTGGGTAGTTATCCATGGGAACTTGAATATTTTTATTATAGTACAATATAACTATTTCAAACAAAACTACAAATCAATCAAATATTTTTTTTTGTACATATATAATACGTATTCAATCATTTAAAGAGACGGAAATAAAGTTTTTTCTTAATTTATGAAAACTAGACAAAAGTTGGATTGAGCTATGGTAATATTTTTGCTTGAGCGAATATAAGGTTGAAACTAAGGTTACTTTAGACTTTATTTTCTCTTGAGTGAAAAGTCTTTTGCTTGAATGAAAATATGTCAGAGATTAAGGTTTGAGTATCCGCTCTATTTCTTTGGAGTGAAAAAATCCTCCACTTCAATGAAAATATAGGAGAAATTAACCTCAATTGTAGAATTAAACCAAATTAATTAATATATTTTCAAAAACACTTCAATAATACTACTTCTAAACAATTCAAATGATCAATCTAAACCCTAGTTTGTTTAAGCGTCATCTTTTGTTCATATCAATTAAACTTTGTTCCATTAACTCAAATTATGATTATTTATTCTCATATAAATTTTATAAACTATCATAAGGAAAAAAAATTAAAACTAGAGTCAAGAAAATTCTATAATTAACTTGCTTAATTTAGTCTCTAAATCAACATATTCATAAGAGTATCCAATTCAAAATATTTCAAACAATCACTTATAAAAAAAAATTCATCATTTAAGTTCGAGCATTCAAACGTATTTTTAACCAACCATAATCCCTAAATCGATTAACAAAGTGACATTTGCACCTAGATATTTTATCCCAAGGTCTGTTAGAAATTTAAATAATTTTTCTTGGTTGCAACTCCTTGTCCTAAAGAATGTCTTAACTACAAGAAAATCCAAAATGACACTACAGAGAAATCCTAAATTACCGACATTACACACAAAAAAAAAATTGTCGACAAAACATAGTTTATAAACAAATTTTATCGACATATTTTAAATTTTTAATTACCGACAAAAATATTCGTCACTAATAAATTTGTTAGTAAATTCTAATTTTAATTACTAACAAAAATATAACAGTTAATAATATATTTGTCAATAACTTCCATTAGTAATTTATAGTGTTTGTTATTGACGAATATTTTCATCGGTAAAATGGACACCAAAATTTTTGCTTTAGTCTTTAACCATGTCATGGTAAAATTTGTTTGTAAATTTGACGGTAATTGAATTTTTTTTTTAAATTTTTTGGTAAATTTATCGGTAATGGATTTTTTTAAAATACATTGGTAAATTTGTCTAACTGAAATTTTTGAAAACACATTGGTAATTCAATTTTTGTAAGTTTCGTCACTAAATTTGTTGGTAATTCCATTGATAAATATGTCAATAAAATGGACACTAATTTTGCAGTCAAACCACAACAAATATTTGTTATAAAATAATTAAAAGTTGGTGAAAATAAGTAGAGAAGAAGGAGGACTAGGAAGAAAAGAAGGAAGAGTATGTGACAGTGACAGTGACAATTGTTGGGGTGATGGCGGTAATAGCAAAAAGTATAACCATGGAGGCAAACGGGGACAATAATGACTAGTGATGGAGGAGAAAGAATATAAGAATGAAGAAAAAGAAAAAAAAAAGGAGAAGGAGAAACAAGAAGACCAAGTTGATATTTACCGATGATCAAAATTTGTTAGTAATTATTGATGAATTTTGGTTGTTGATAATTGTGACAAATAATTATTGACATATTTTTCTATCCATCAGTCAAAGTTAACTAACATTTTATAGATGCATTTTATTTTATCAATGAGTCGTCGATAATTTTAATTTTATCAATAAATGTTGGTGATTACTAATATATTTTATTCATCGATAATTTTGATAAAAAATATTATAACTTTTAGCAGATGAAATTTTTATTTATTGTAACATGTTAATGTATAATTGATAATGTTATTTTCTACCTTTTATTGTTGTTAAGTTTTGGGAATAAAATCAACATCTTCGTAACTTTTATTTTGTTTAATCTCCAAATTTATCTTGTTTTTGCATTGTTTTATATTTTAGTATGTTTAAGCTTGTTTACCTCTAATATCTATCTTGAGTGTGTGGAAAAAGTTAATAGGAAGCAATTATGGTGGAGGAAAACAAACTAGAACTCAAGGAAGCATGATTGAAAAAAAAAAAGAGAATAATTTTAAGATAAATACCTATGTTTTGAGGGACACTAGAATCGCACCCAACATTGCAAATATGGAAAAATGACTCACCTACAAGTATATATTGCCTTTAACCACTCCAGAAGGCCAAAAAATCACCATTGGGCGCTAGGCTGACTCATTGGGCGCAATTGCAGCATTAAGCAGTTGTCGAGAACTTTGGGACAATGATTGCTTCTACTTTATAGTTTCAATTTTTTCAATTTTGTAAAAGTCCAGGTTATCCGCCATGGAGAATAATTCCTATTTGTTGAGATTATATATAAAATACTGAATTTTAATGTAAAATTGCGTTGTTAAAAGTTAGTGTTTGATTTCCATGCTTTTCCAATTAAAGTTAGTGTTTGATTTCCATGTTTCATTCTAAATGTGGATTGTTCCATGCTTATGATTGTTGAGGTGTTAGGAAATATCTTTAGGATATAGACTTGAAATTGAATACCAAATGGATGCTTGTATTTAAGAAGAGAACTTGGTTCATTAATAATCTTTGACTATTAAAACTAATGCATGAGTTCACTTATTAAGGATTCAAGGCATTGAAACTTGACGAGTAATCATAGGCTCAAAGACTTTAGGAATAGAATTTGAGTATTGAGTTGATTTTAACATGAATATGAAATCGAGATAATTTAGAATATATGAGAGTAAAGTGATTGAAGTCTAATATTGATAAATTGTAAATATACTATGTTAATTTGTTGTTGCACACCAACTGTTTGATAAAAAAAATTTTCTTAAAAATTTTGTGAACTTTGTATCTAATTTAGTCGTGAATTAAAAAATTGTCTTAGATTTGCACAAATTCCTTAAGAAAAAATTATAAAATACTTATTATTTATTATGTGTTATGGCGGCATTTGTCATTTTTTATAAATAATCGAACTTAAATAAATTCTTTTAAAGAAGATAAAACATGTAGATAAAAATAAAATAAACCAAAACTTGATATGTATTTTTTATTAGTACATAGGTAAATGTTAAGTTAACATAACATTAATTCATAATAGATAATAAGAATAAATTATAATATTTTCATTTAATGGCCAAATTAATTATAAACATGGTAAAGTAAAATATGACAAATTTATCATACAATATAATTGAAAATATAAAATTAATAACTAGACTATAGGAAGCATACCTGTCAAAAGGTATATTTAGTTACAAACAGAAAAAACAATATATGTTATTGAAAATTTTAATATCTCTAAATATAAATTAATATTATATAGGATTAAATATTATTGTAGTTCAAAAAACTTAATAGGAAAGTGAAATTGTTAATGTCTAAAATTTTGATATAGTTTGGTGTTAAAACTTTAACATTTTACGTATTAAACTGTCTTTTAAATTAACATTTGAGATCCAATGAGTAAAAGATATAAACAACTTTAACATCAATTCCAAAACAACATTTGACACAACAAAATAAGCGCAACTGAATTATTGATGACTGTATTTATTTATTTTTAAAACTGAAAATACCAAAACATATAAAAGTTTTAAATATTGATGAATTTTAATTTTCTGTTCAGGTATAAGAATTAAAAATAGATTTAATTTTATTATATATTATTATTATTATTATTATAATAAAATATAATTATAATATCTATAAGCTAAATAATTAATTATATATAATATCTAACTATTTTATTTTTACAGTTAAATTGAATGTAAATTTCCTTTTTATATAATTATTAATTATTTTATTGATAATAATAAATTATTGAATGGTAAGTACAATATTTTAACTAAATTTGAAAACATCAATTTTAAGCATAAATAATTCAACTGTCATTTAAGCATGTTGTATAAAAATTGCCCATGTTCAAGCGTGTTTAATATTTTTTATTATAAATAATTATTAAAAAAATTATAAAAAATAAGTATAATTTTTTTTGTAAATTTATTATATGTAATATATTTATTATATAAGTAGTTTTTTTTTTATGAATAGTTAGTTAAATTTAAGAAAATGATTACTAAAAAGGACAATTATGTGTAAACCAAAAGATATTTTCTATTCATTTTTAAAAATTGTACTTATTTAAATTTAAAAAACAGTTATTAAAAGAGTAAAACTAAGAAAAAAAAATATATACACAATAAATAAAAAACATTTTGTCATTGAATAGTGAAAATATTTATGCTATGCACATGTTATTGTTTTTTATAATAACAAAAAAATAATAATTATTACTTATAATCATTGTATGTTGTTATAATTATAAAATTAATTATAAATAATATTTTTTATTTTATTGTAAATATTTTTTATTTATTTATTGGTTACTTTGATAATTAAAAAAGTATTAGGTTAAAAAAATGTCAAAGTGAAATAATTGGTTAAATTTAAATAAATAGTAATTTAAAAATAAAAATTGATAAAATAATTATTTTAATTTAAAAAAATATTAATTTTTTTTATTTAAAATATAAAATTGGAAAATAAATGTAGACACCAAAATGATAAATTTCCTTTATTATACACTAGTGTAAACACAGGCGCTATCGCGCCTGCGTGTACACATTTTTCGAATTATATTTATAATTGATGATATTGTAATGTTATTAAGTTAATGAACAAAATAAAAGTATATTTATAAAAATTAAAGTGAAATGTATGGAGAAAATATGAAAAAAATAATTGTTGATGAATAGTATGAGAAAAAAGAAAAAGGAGATAAATAAATAGTTTTATAAAAACTTGTAAAATTAACCGTTAATTTTTAAAAATTTAATAAATAATTAAATTGTAAAGGGTAAAATTGGAATTATGAAATGTGGACACAAAAGAGGGAATCCCCTTTATATATAGTTATAGATAGATATGGATAGATATAAAAATTTATTTATTAAATAGGTATTTTTGATGAATAATTAGTTAAATTTAAGAAAACAATTATTAAGAAAAATAAAACTAAAAAATAAAATTGTGTACAATCTTTCTTTGGTATAGATAAATATAATTTATTTTTCAAATCTGGGATTTTCTTCTAAATATTTTAATATATTTGTGATAATATTTTCTTAAATGTTTCAAAAAGAATTTAAAATGCAATTCTGTGCAGCAAATAGATTTTGGGATGTTGAGGTGTAACAAGAAAACTGTTGTCATGCATACTTAATTCAAGCCCAGCCCATTTCGGTTTGGTTTTCTTCTGGGTGATGGAAGAAGATATTTAGGTGTGGGTTTTTTTTTTTTTTTTTTTACTGTAATTTCCTTCCTGCATAATTTATCTAATTTAAAACATATTTTAAAGGTAAGCAATTTAAAAACATGTTTTAAATTATATAATTTATAAATCTAAAATATATTTTTAATTTTAAAGATTTAGAGATTTATGATAAATTATGCAATCAAAAATGTATTTTTATATTATCTATAACAGATTTAGAAATATAGTTATTAATTCTAAAATATAACTCAGGTGATAAAACTGCAAAAAGAAAAGTTGATGTAGAGATGAAATAGGCTCTTAATTTTTGTCGCCATTTGTGCCCCAAAGCAAAAGCACTAGACTATCTCCATTGGACTAAACACGTGTACACAATTCATAAAACACACGCACTGCGCTCGCGGCTTTTCTTAGCCACGTTGCCGCTTTTACTCTTAACGTGCGCCACCTCCACCGTACCCACGACGGAAGGAATTCCATTTTGTCCGATCCGATCGTCCGAACCCTAGCTCTCAGTGATTCCCTTACTTTCACTTTGCATCAAAATTCCGATTCTCTCATCGTTGAACTCGGAATATCATATTATGATCTTCAAATTGTAGAAACAGAGAACCAATTTTTGACTTTTGTCGACGTCGGATAAGATGCAGAGACGAAGTCCTCCAAAGCACAGACACGATGGAACTTCGCCGCTGCCTCTCGGCATGGATTGGAGTCCCGCGCCTCGTAAATGGGTTAGTTGTCTTATTCTTCTAATTTATTTTTAGTTTTATCCGCGATCGAATGAAGGAGTTCTGTTTTCATCAATCAACCTCCTTGTTAATACTTTTCTCACTGTTATCATCGACGATCAAAGAGTTAATTGTTGCTCCCTAGGTCTCTATTGTCGAGATTTGATTTATGCGTGTGATCTTGATGACTGTATTTGCAAGCATAGTAAGTGTGAATTTTATTCAGCCAGTAGGGTGTGCCATTTTTCTGTTTACCATGTGCCAATGGTGCTTACCAATCTCCATGTGAAGCTTGGCTGAGATAATAAACTCTTTTTCTTAAATTGAAAAAATAGCAGCTGTATGTCAAATGTCAAATGGACATTGACAGGATTATACGGTATATATTACCGTCCTAGGCCATACTATAACTTCGCATAAAAGGGAGGAAAATTGTCTCAAATTCACTTGGGCCAGTGGAAAGTCTTATATGCATGTCTTATTTCCTGAGATTCAATTTATATGTCTATTGTGGAAATTCACTAATGCTAATCGGTTATAAGAAGAAATCTAACATGACATCAAAGCCTATAACTCATTTTCTTTGTTTCTATGGTCTGTGGAGGAGATCTCCAATGTTTCCATAGTTTTTGTAGTTTCCTTCCATGGAAAGTCCAGCCTGGTGTGTTCAATTACTTGGATGCAGTTTACATACCTATTGTGCAATTTTATTTAATGTCAATTAGTTTTAAGGTAAAATACAACATGTTTTTGAAGCCTAGAATTAAGTTGCTTGTGTGCTTTGGTGGACGTGCTCTCTACGACTTCCACAGTTTCCTTCCATGCAAAATCCCACACAGATTGTCTCTGTTAATGTGGTGCAGTTTATTGGTGTGTAAATAAATAAAAAAAAAGCAAGGATGTTCCTTAGTTAGTCAGCCATAGATAGTTCATAGCTGTTTGGTAGCTGCCTATAAACAAGGGAGGTTATTGTATTCTAGACAGCTGAATCAATTATTTCATGGTTAAAATTGATATTTTTTCTCTTTTTGGGACTTCTGGAATGTTAAAACATAAAAGCCAAACACCCAACACAAGTTATTTTAAAATCCAGTGTCCAAAAATCATTAAAACTTGAACGACATAGTTGTCTTCTCAATGAATCATGCATGAATGATGTGTTATACCCAAAATCTGAAACGTCTTCTACTCTAAGTACTAAATCTTCCTTTGTCCTGAAATTAGGTGTGGAAACCACCACCTTGACAATACATCTTCTTGTTGGTCCTCTGTTTTTCATAGTTATGACTTGATTGACATTCTTTCTTATGGTTATGGTGAACTTAAGTTTGATTGAGTGTTTTTAAAGTTCAACTATGTGACTAATCTATTTTATTTTTTCATGTTATTTGCATGGTTATATGTGTTATATTTATGTAAAGTAGAATCTAGTATCCATTTTATGATCCAACGATTTATGATCTTGTGAGTCTTTCACTATCTCAACCATAATCTTGAGTTTGACTACCTTAATGAGAATACAAGCGCAAATTATATGGAAAACACTGAAAATCCTCATTGATAACAATTGTTATTTCATGGAATATGATTTAGACAAGAGGTTGGGATGGAAGGAGAATGGGGCCGAACTATTTGCAGTGGAGGAAGCTAGAGGGAGGAAGATTGAAGGCGTATGCAATGCGGAAGCATTTTGAAAGGAAAATTTGCATGATGAAAATTTAACCTTTGATTTAAGGATTTGCATGTATGACATGGTGATGCAAATCTTGAGAGATTTTTTTTTGGTGAAGAGAAGTGCACATTTGCAGCCACCAAGGTGAAGTATTTAGGGCATATCATTAGTGAAGGAAAGATTTGTGCTGACTACTCTTAGAAGACTGAATCATACATAAATATGAAGCAGCAGGGAGCTTTCCTTTGGTTGTCTTATGGGCACTTCATCAAGAATTAAGGAGCTCTGGCCCAATCATTGACTAGTTCACTCAAGAAAAAAAGGGTTTAATTAGTCAAAGTCAGCATCACAAGTCTTTTAAATAGTGAAAAATGTGCTAGTTTCAGCACCGGTTTTAACAGTCCCAGTATTTTTCAAAGGATTTTGTAGTGAGAACTGATGCTTGTGAAGATGGTTATGACGCCGTACTTTTGCAACAGGGGAAACCTTTGGCATTTTTTGGTGAAGCACTGGCCCCACAGTATCAATCTTCTAATAGGGAACCAAAACATGACGGTGAAGTAGTTCATAACAGATAATTGTCTTGAATTTTGTTTGGAATTGTTCAACAATTTCTGTAAGGAGAATAGGCCTAACTGAGAGGTTTAATAGGAACATTCTAGACTAGGTGTGATGTTTGTTGTTGAGTATTGGAGTTCCAAAGGTAATTGGCAACATTTCTCATAATGGTGTTGGAAATCTCATGTTGACTAGGGATAAGGCCAATTTGTAATATATAAGTGGGTGCAAACCTCACCTTACAAGCCGGTTTTGTAAGGTTGAGTTAGGCTTAAAGTCCACTTCTTAACATGGTATCAGAGCCAAGTTAGAGCTTATGTGTTGTTTGTTGGATCTATTTTGCTACGCGCTATTGGACCACCCAACAATGCCTAGTCCCATATTAGAGATGTATATGTCTTGGCATGAGGGTGTGTGTTGGAAGTCTTACATCGACCAGAGGTAGGACTATTGTACGGTATATAAGTGGGGTAAACCTCACCTTACAAGCTGGTTTTGTAAGATTGAATTAGGCTTAAATTCCTGCTCCCAAGGGGTGATTTAGGAGTGCAAGCAACATATCAATGCTAGAAATTCCTCTTTTGTGGAAAAAGATGGTTGAAGAGGTCTAGTATTTTATTGAACACTATGATACATGTGTACAATGTATATATGAGATATTTACTGCCCTTGGACTTTTTCTGCCTCATCCTATTGATAGTCAGATTTGGTAGAGTATTATAATGAATTTTATCGAGGGCCTTTCCAAATTCAGTGGCATGGATACCATTTGGGTTATTATGGATTGTATGAGAAAGTATGCTCATCCTGTTTTCCTTTCACATGCAACACTTCCTTAGTATTTCATGAATCAGATTGACAGAATACATGAAAGAACCATTGCATAAGTAATTTTGTGGTGGATGCACTTGACAGAATATTTGCAGTAAGAGAATCAGTAAGAGGAGTTCTTAAACATCACCTACATATTGTTGTAATGTGATTAAGCAAAAAACAGATTCGAGAAGGCTTTATAAGGATTTACAGATTGGACAGTGGGTGTTCTTAAAGCTTCTGCAGCAACAAGATGCTTCAAAAACTTGCTACTAGGTATGGACCTATAAGATTCTGAAAAGTTGTACCCATAACCCTCTATTAAGCAAATACATCCTCCCATTGACTGTTCAGCTATACCATGTACTATGTTTCCTAAAGGGATTCTCAACAAATGCATAAGGGATGTATAAAAAACTTTAACAATATGAAATCTTGGTGCAGTGGCGTGATTTTCCTGACAAAGAGGCTAACTAGGTTTCTTATATGAAGTTTCAACAAGTCCTTACATTTGAAATGCAAGACCCTTGAGGAGGAGGATCTTCTTTTGGGGGTGGGGTATTGATATGTAAATTGAAATAAGACAAGGATGTTAGTTGGCTATTTAGTCAGCTATTGTTAGTTTATAGCTAGCTAGTTAGTCAGCTATTGCTAGCTCATAGGTGTTTCTTAGCTACCCATAAATAAGGTGGCTTGTTGTATTCTAGACAGCTGAATCTGGATTGAATGTTAACAACAGAAAAGCAGTACGCATATTCTTTGACCTCTATTCTCTCCTCTTTACCTAAAACATCCCTATTCTGTTTTTATTATCTCCTCTTTCTCCGTCTTTCTGTTTCTTTCTCCTTTTTGTTTCTTTCATATGTTCCACCTATATCATCTATATACCTACTTTGCAATTTCACTAAATGTCAATCGGTTTTGAAATGAAATCTAATAGAGTATGAAAATCTATTGCCAATTTCCATTTCTTTTTGGTTTTTGGAGGGGATTTCTCCTGTTTACATAGTTTCCTTCATGTATCTCCTAGTTGGCAAGCATCTATGATGTTTGAAAGTCTTTCAGCGCCTACCTCAAGTATTGGGATGCAGTTTGTATACTTATTGAACAATTTCACTTAATTTCAATTAGTTTTACAATAAAGTATAACATTGGCAGTTTTGTTCAAAACTATTCCATTTATAATAATGGTTCACATAGTTTGCTAGCATTATCAAAGGCAAAAATTTCTTCAAATTTGTTTACATCATTCTTCTAAGTGGATTAGAGGTGTGCATAGAACATCAAGCTAATAGTTTCTTGTTCTTCTCACAAGTATATATATACCAATTGTTTTTAAAAGTCTAAAGAGGTTGATAACTCTTTATCTCGATTTATTTGTTAGAGATTTTTCCAAATCTCTTCAATCTTAATTTGCTAATACAATTATGTAATTTCAAGAATGTTAAAAATATGGTATTGAAAGCTAATGTTCCTCCCATTTCCATTTTGAGCTATTATTTAATAGCTCATATTTTCTGTGACTTTTATCTCTAGAATGGTTTTCTTTTTGCAGTTAATTTTATTATATTTTTTTTATTTGACTTCCTTCTAATTCTGAAGTCCTATTGTACAGAATGGGCAAGATACAGTATGGCCACACAATCATCGTACTGGATGGAGTTATTGTGTCACGATACCTTCTTGGTCCTTTGTTCCAAAATCAAGGAATTCAGATCCTGTAGTGGTAAAGTTTATTGAGATACAAATTTTCATTCATGGCCAGATTTAGGACTAATTTTGTACAGCTTTTCTAGTTTGGATTTGTTAAGAGCAGAGGTAATATACGCAGTCAAAAGCAAGTGGAAGTTATCATATACTTAGTTTAGAAGTTTTGTTTAAATTAGTGTGTTTTAAAGTACAGTGAGAAAATTTGCAAGCATGAGGAGCTTTCCATCTTTCCAGATATGCAGTGAAAGAAACAAAAGAGTGTTGAAGGAGTAAATAATAATTAAAGATTTTAAAACCTAATTATAATGTTTGACCATTGTGGGAGTTTCCTTTATAATATAGTATACATGACACTATAACGAATTTGAAAAGAAAAGATTAAATAAAGTGTATTTCCACATTCCATTCATTTATAGTTTGTGGAGTAACAATGGCTTCCTTGTGAATGTTCATTTCTAACATCATTGAGGGACAGTTCTACAGGGTTCAAGTTGGTGTACAGTCACCAGAAGGGATTACAAGGCTCCATGGAGTATTAAGAAGGTTCAATGATTTTTTAAAGTTGTTTGCTGATGTAAGTGTACTCTTTTATAACTGCTGCTCTTTTTGTTCTTTTCATGTATTTGTACTTCATTCCCGATTCTGACTAGAGTTTTTATTTAAGCATTATTACCTCTACACACATATTGATTGGTACCCATTTCTGTGTTTAATACTCCATACATCCATTGAATTTATTATAATGTGAATGTAGTGAGGGACAAGCAAGATCTTTAAGACGGAATATTTAAACCTGTTTGATTGGGGTCACTTTTATCCATTTGTGTTGCCTTCTTAATTCATAGAAGATGAATGGCCCTAATTTTGTTTTAATAAACAGTGTAGCTCTTTTACGTAAATTTGAAACATCCTTTATCAAATCTGCAAATGGCTTTCTTTCTAATTTTCATATTAGACATTATTGCAGTGCAAATTGGAAGTTAATGAGTATCATGATTCTATAAGTATTTTCTATCCCAAGAAAAAACGGTACAAGGTGTAGTATATGGGCGTTTCAAACAAGAAATTTTGCCATCATAAAACATATGTCAAATTTCCAAAATTTGAAACTTTACAAGATCAAACGAAATTGAACATTAACATTTCACGTGAAAACACAGTCATGGATGGAAAGTTTTGAAAATAGAATGCCTTGCAATTAATGGACAACAATGGTGGTCTCACAAAAACATGAGATAAGCCTGTGTTTGGTCTTGTTTGTGTATGATAGATAAATATTTTTGATGTCTGTGCTTTGTTTAGGATACACTGATTTCTAGACTTTTGCCATATGCTGTCTTTGTAGCTTAAAAAGGAGTTTCCCAGGAAAAATATCCCTCCAGCTCCGCCCAAGGGACTCTTGCGTTTGAAAAGCCGAGCTTTGTTAGAAGAGGTTGCAAATCTTTTCTCTATCTAATTAATTGTTATCTTTTATCTTTGACCTAACAACAAGAAAAAAACGCCATTTTTGTCTGTGACTGCAACTACTTAAGTTTTCAGCACAATTTTCAGTTCAAATTTCTTCATTTTGAGTTTTAAATAAATACTGAAGAACTTTTACAGAGCCAATTTATATCTGAACAGACCGGAATGTATTTTATTTGCTTGTTGAACAATTCTTTCGATTGGATAAGGGTAATCAATTTTGGGGCATAAAAAATGTAGATGAAAATTGCATCCATATTGTCTTTATTTTTTTGGAGCTAAAGAGCTTATAGATTAGTATAAATTTTCTTGAAATACATGTAGCAGGTTTCTTGATATTAACTAACTGAATCTTAAACAAGGTTGTTTATATGTTCCAATAGCTGTTATCTACACTAGTTTAGACAACTGGGCAGGTTGCTCCGTCTAATTTTACAATCTCCAATTACAAATTCCATTCCACGATTAGATTGAGCTACTTGTGCAGTATGGAAAATTGTGAATGCAAGACTTAAATCAGTGACTGTAAATTAATACATTCTTTTGCTACAGAGAAGGTGCTCTTTGGAAGAGTGGATCACGAAACTATTGTCCGACATTGATGTATCAAGATGCGCTGCAGTGGCATCATTTCTCGAACTAGAAGCAGCTGCTAGATTTTGTATGTGATTGTTTTTGCAGCTTTGATTTAGTTGCCTCATACATGTTAGTATGGTCTATTTTACAGATTGATAGCTTTCCTAAATTTTGATACTTTAAACCTCATTTAATCACTTCTCAGCATTCCAAGATACAAGCCAGCAAAATTCTGAAACAGATCCTGATTCCAATAACACAGTTTATTCTGTGCAATCACCTCTCCAGTCAAGCTTATCGTTACTTGCTGGCAGTTCATCGGTTGCCTCTGATTATGGTAGTGATACCGCATATGAGCCATCTGACCTTGGAACACCAAGAGTTGGACGGGATGATAATTCTGATGTTGGTACGGATGATCTAACATTAGATGAAGATATGACAAATCCAATAGAAAAGCTTGTGAAATATGGCATATCAAATATTGACGAAGGTTTATTTATGGGTCAGACTATTCTAGAGCAATTGGAAGGCCTTCCTAGGCATAAAGCAAATGCCAGACATGTGAACTATGTTACACAGAAGGACAAAAATAATGGAAATTTATACGATTCTTCACTTTTAGGTAATAATACCATGGAGCTTTTCTCTGAGCCTGGGCATGCCAAGGTTGTTGGTCATGTGCGTAAGCTTTCAAATGAGAGTTTTGGAAGTGAAGGAAGTTCATTACGGGGTAGTGACATCTCTAATTTTGGGATTCCAAATTCCTCTGGTGAGGGCTCTCATGACCTTCCTGGATCTGCTTCGGTTTCAAGAGACACGGATATTATGGGCCACACAAAGTTGAAATCTACTGGTGATACTCAATTAGTCTTTCCACTAGATCAACGCAATAAATTGAACAGGATTCTTTCAACTATGCAACGAAGGCTAGGCACTGCAAAAACTGATATGGAGGACCTTATTGTTAGATTAAATCAAGAAATAACTGCAAAGGATTTTCTTGCAACTAAGGTATTCAAGTTGTGTGTGTATTTTTTTTTAGTTTAATTGTATGAGATTAATGAGAGACAAGTCAAGTTGAAGATAAATATATCTAGAAATCATGGATATATAAGGATTTTATGATTCTGTGACAAGCATATAAGCTGAATCTTTACATTGGATCTGTTCAGGTCAAGGATTTGGAAGTAGAACTTGAAACTACCAAACAGAAAAACAAGGAGAACTTACAGCAGGCTATTCTAATTGAGAGAGAAAGGTTTACCCAAATGCAGTGGGATATGGAGGAACTTAGACGAAAATCAATGGAAATGGAGATGAAACTAAAATCAGAAACGGTAGGAAGTTTTTGCATTTAATTTACATATATTTAACTTATTTGTACACCTCGTTGATTTCAACAATGGCTCATGACATAATATCCAGGGGGGGAATTCTTACCAGAATTCGACAAAGGAATCAATTGTTCTGCAGAATGATGTGCTATTACAGAATTTAGAAACTGCTAAAGAGCATCTAGAAGTTTTGTCAAAACAGTATGGAGAGCTAGAAGCAAAATCCAAGGCAGATGTTAAAGTTCTGGTTAAAGAGGTCAAATCTCTTCGTAATTCCCAAACAAAGTTGAAGAAGGAGCTTAGTGAGTCGATAAAAGAAAACAGTGAAACTGAGGTAGGTTACAAGTCTGCATATATCATATTCTGCAGGAGGTTTTCCCTCAACAGTTCATGCTTTTCCTCGGAAAAATAACTTTGTCAATTTACTTGTCTTACTTTGAATTGGTATGTCTCTGAATTTGTATATTATGTATATGTATATACTCTGCTTTTCTATTTGGGAAGGGCAGGGGGTGTGAAAAACACATTCTTCATTTGACTGTTCTTGCGTTTTTAGGTATTGCACTAGAGACTCCTTTCTTACGTATTTGTTATGCTATGCATTTATTTGTTATTCTTTACTTCTCCATGATGTTCTGTAATGCCTGTTTCTCTTAAGTGGGAATTTAAATTAATGTAATGAGCAGATCATAATATTCCTTGTTTGATATATGGACTTCATATCCCTAACGTATGACATATATGATGACGCTATGCCTTAAATTCTTGTGTATTTAGAAACAACTACTTCAGGAAAGAGAGAGGAGGGAACAGGCAGAAGCTGCACGGAGAAAACTGCTGGAGAAATGCAGGTTTCTTTTCAACCAGCTTCAGGAGTGCAATGTCAGTCTTCCTTACGAATGTGAAGATAGAACAGTCATGAATTCATCGTCATTGAGTGATGCTTTTAATCAGTTAACGACATCCGATGACCAAATGGACACCCTATTATCAGAGGTAAGTCATACATTTCTCTCTATGTTCTAGTCAGTTAGAGTTGAATTTTTTGTGACTACTTTTAATGCAACGCATTTATAAACAGTTATTTCCAGCAAACTCTGCAATTACTGAACTTGTTTAAATTTGTCCAGGTAGAAAATTTAGATAAGGAATATGGAAGTGCGGCTTCGAGTGTAGATAAAGCCAATGGCACCAAAGATGGTATAATCTGTGATGATGAAGTGGGTAAGATCATAGCAGACTTGTTGATGGATAATGTTAGACTGAGAAAACAGACAAACCGTGTCGCAAAGCATGCTCTGAAATTGGACATGACAGCAACTGAAGATACCCCTTCAATGGAAACTATATCAGGTATTTAGAAATATATGCGAAGTGCTAATATATATTGCCGTTCGGCTTTTGACCAAGAGCCCACTGTTTCTTATCCCGGTGGTTCAGCATTTGCCGTTCCTAATAGGTGACTTAATATATATTACTCAGTGCAGTAGCTCCCCCTGATGTATTTCAACTTGTACCAGTTTATCTTCACACGCCAATACGAGCCTTGCACCACATTTTTTTGTGAACTTAAAATAATGAAAAGCTGGAACTCATCAAAGATAAAGTTATTTTTCTTGTCTTTTTATTTTTCGTCTCTACTTTTTTAATAGAAAACACATTTATTGCTGTGATCATGTCATGGAGAAGCTATGCCAGCGTTATGTTAGTGGGCGTTTGGGGTCTCAGTCGTGACCCTGATCTTATCTTGCAGCTCATTTTCGAATCAACTACGTACTTGTTAGTATTATTGATAAAACTTTAAGAGAATAATTTGTTTTATGGTTTTAAAGCAAATTATGCATTGTTAATGTGATGTTAGATTAATCTAAGATTATGATTTATTGTTGTATAAATTTAATTAAAACAATTATCAGCACGCAATGGGTCGATGTTAGTTTTAATATACTTTTGCTGGGGGAATTCGTGGTGACTAGGTTTATTATTTATTGTGGGTTGTGAAATACTTAAGTAAAGTGTGATATAGCATCAATGAAAAGATCTAAGTTTGGTCCAAGGAACAGTAGTAAAATATTCTATAAAGTTAACAAATCCATGCTAGTCATTGGAATCCCTTTCCTCACCTAAAAGCGTGAACATATCAGAAATATGCGTCAACTTTAATTGTATCCATATGGATTAGTTGAATTAGCCACTTATTCTTTGATTTCTTTGCAGTCAACTTTAATATTGACACACTCAATTAATAATGATAGTTTAAAAAATTAATATAACAACTAACATTAGACACTATTATTAAGAATTCGTTTGATACTTTTCTTCTATCAAAGATAAATAATCATTGTATCAACACAGTTTTGCTGTATTGCAAAGCTTTTTAGGTTAAAATAAAACTTGAAAAATGTACTAAACGTTCTAGTTATTATAAGATAGCAGTGAAATGCCTGAATTGTATAACTGACAGATGAATAAGGTATAAACGATGTATGTTAGTTCGGCGATATCTATTCTACTGTGTTTTTCATATGAAAATTCGGAGAAAGCTATGAAACTAAATATTTGAACCAAGACATTATATTAATTCGATATGGCATGTCAAAATTCAAATTGAGATTAATTGATGTTGAAATAATGTTATCATTTAGTTTTTATAAAGGTATACTGAATTTGATATAGTATGTCAATATTAAAAATATACATTTTTTTTAAGATCAACTCAAACCGACTAATAAAATTTCATAGGAGTAGAATATATTATAAAAAAAGAGAAATTTATTTTAAAATATTGGTATGTTTACCATATGTGTGTGTGTTATTTATTTAAGTGAAAAGATAAAAATTAGTTTATTGATTTGAAAGTAACAGTAAAATTAACAAGTGTAGAATATGAAAAAAAATAAATTATATATGTTTATTTTCTAAACTTGTATGTACAATTATAATTTGTCTATGTCTCGAATTTTAATAGTTTAATCCTTAAATTTTAAAAATAAATAAATTTAGTCCTTATAATTCAATTATGTGAAATTTTTTTTATATGTTAAAAAATATATCATGTTGATGTTTGAATTGTTTATACTGTTTGACAAATTTGAGTTCAAATACCAACCTAAAACATCGTTTAATATATATATATAAAAAATGATAAATTTTGATATCGAGTTAAAATGACTATATTTATTTATTTTTTAAGTTTACAATCAAAATGTATCAAAGTTTAAAAATTCTAATTTTGCATAGTTTAAAGAATAAAAAAAATTTAATCCTAAAAAGAAATAATGAGAAGAAAAAAACCTTAGAAACATAAATAAAATCTTGAAAAATATTACTAAAATAACTAACATGTGTTTTTTTCTCTAACAGGTCTAATTTAGTTAAATAAACTTTTCAATTTATAAAAAATATTAGAAGCTAACTGAAAAATCGTAAAAATTCATGCATCTTTATTTTAGTTATTTGAAGAATTCTTCATTTAGGTTTTCTTTTGATGATTTTTTTTGCAAACATTTATGGAAGAAATATAAAAGAAAATATTTTTTCTATAATCTAAAATTAATTTATTCACAAACTAAAATTAATTTTTTGAAGAAGCTAAAATATTTTAACTTCCTAAGAAAATAAGGCTCCATTTAGTTTCATGTTAAGAAAGAAAATGCAAAATAAAAATAAAAACAAGGAGCAACGACCATTAGCTTCAATTATTATCCACAAAGTAGATGCAATACTTAATAAATGTATAAAATAATTTTAACTTTAAGAGAAGGTATCTGATTACATCTTTTTATTTATACGGAGAAACTTATATGATTAAAACTTTAATTTTTCAAAATGTGAAAAAGCATTACAAAACAAATAGCTGTTTGGAAAAAACCTAATGTGAATGTGTGATATGTTTTTCAAAATCGCTTTAATCGTTAATAAAGTGTAAAATAAGGATCTAATTTGCACATGTGGAAAACAACCAAAACAAACACGGCTATGCCTAGTGTGAACAGCCAAATTATAGCGTTAAAAGTTGTAAGTCAAATCTAACGCTGAGAATTTTGGAAAATAAATAATGACTTTTATTTTTAAAACTTTGCAAGATTTCTTGCTTTTTTTCGATTAAAAAGTTATACTAAATTAATTGATTTTTTTTTACTTTAATAACATGTATTGATCATATTTTTCTTAGTAAATAACCGAAGCACTCAATTGATAAAATACAATTAAAATAATTAAGCGAGTGAGCTCCAAGTATAAAAGGATTTTTTAAACAAATTGTAATATAATGTTTTCATTTGTTGGTGAAATGAAATAAAGTAACTTGCTTGTGATGGAATAATGAAGAGATAATTGAAGAAATGCAAGAAGAATCCAACCCTTCTTTAATAATGATTGTTCAAAAGTGTTGGCCATGATGGCTAACATGTACAAGAAGATAAAGACATGAATTCCCAGAATGATATTTTTGCCATTTTCCAGAGTCCATGAGCCGAAAACTTATCACATTACGCTCTCTCTCACCAAACTTCCTTTTCTATGATCCAACTAACATCACATCTGCATCAACATGCATAAACACTTTTAGACAAATCATTCGTGTTCTTCTAAGGATAGGATAATACCTCAAAAAGCAAAAACCAGTGTTAGATTTCAATAATATAGGTCTTTTCCTTCGGCCAAAAGCAACCACATTGCGGCACCCATATTGGCCCCTTCTGCAAATCAAGGGTCAAAACCAAACCCTAGGAAACTCTCTTTTTTGTTTTAGGTTCATAGGTATATGTCAAACACATAGAACAGTTAATGTACTTTTTTACACTGTTCTCTGTTCATAATTTTATTGATTTTACTTCTTTTATTTAATAAATAAACTTGCAGGTTGTTATGCACAATATATGCTCATTTACGGTTAACCCTAAAAGTGCAGCCTCATTTTAGAGGGCACACTAGTCAAAACTGTAGAGCCTTCACTTTATGAGATTGCCATAAAAGGCAGCACCAAGGGTCAAAAGTCGCCAAAAAGATATGAAATATGTTTACATTGTGAGAGAGCACGAAGCAAAACAAACTTTTCTTAAGGAATTAGTGGTTGGTGGCGTACCTTAATAACATTTATCTGCTTTACGCGGCTCAACAAGAACATAAAGTGGCTTTCCAATGAGTCTGCACTGCCCCTGAAAGAGAAAAGTTTCAAAGTTTGAGCAGAATATCATTTTTCAAAAACAAAATGATGTTTAACATCTAACAGAGGATTCCCTTTTGGTGTTTGGCATTATGCAGAAGTTGAAAACGTTGTTGTTAACCATCCAGCATAGAAAAGAAGCAAGATTTTGGTTTAAGAATTTTGAACTTGTGGTGGTGAGGTTGAACAGCATAGAAAATTCTGAGAAAGGTAAACATAATTAGTGGTTACCTTGACATCAGGCACACCAATGACACAAGCACATTCCACTACTTCAGCACCAACACGTTCTACAAAAGAAGTTGAAAGAAGGCATTGGGACCACATGCATTGAAGCATCACAAGTGAAATAAAGAAGAAAAGAATATGTAGTAGACAAATCACCTAGAAGTTTTACTCCTGCTGACAGAGTTCCACCTGTGGCCACCAAGTCATCAATTACTATGGCCCGTTCACCTGGCTGGACAGCACCAACATGCAACTCCAAACAATCTGTCCCATATTCTAGAGCATATTTTTCTGAAATCACTTCACCTAAGCACAACATTCACATTAATTTAACATTTCATTCCAGCTAACACCCATTTCAGCTATTTAAAACTCTACATGGAACCTGATTTGGAAAACATGTTCAAACCTCATCAATGATATGTTTGACCCCCTTCACATCATCAATTTACTCAGTTTTAGAGGAACCAATTTGAAATTCTTGCAACAATGAAAACATTACAAGGCTTGACGTTGTCTTACTCTACTCCAATTCAGTATGCTACAGTTGCTGTATCAGTTAAACTTTAAACACACCATTACAATGATTACTGATCCTAAATGACTTTCATCTGATGCATGTGCTTCAGTATTCAGTACATAAAAGTAAGCTCAAAATGACCTATATCAGTTTTGTACAAGCACCTCCTCAAAAAGAATTTGGTGTAAATTTTCTACTGCATGGAATACAGTTGGATCCGATTTTGGCCTCCAGTAGTTAATAGGTTGAAAATGAATGGCAAGGATGAAAAAAACACATCAATTCCCAACTCAAGAAAAGTGGTTGAATGCAGACCAGGCTACTAACACAGAAACTCAGAAAGTGATCTCCATATTCTGTTGTTTTGGTGTCAAAGTTTGGTACTTTCAAGTCTCAGATTTGACCAAGTTTTGACACAATCTCTTATTGAAGATTTGAAAAAAATATATATATATATACCTGGCAGCTTCCGTGGTTTGCGTAAGGGGACAAACTTTGCTCCAATGCCCAACGCAATTGAAGGACCAAACATGAATCCTCTTGCCTCAATTCCTACATGTAAGTCAAGTGCATTAATAATCAACACAAATCAACCAAAGGAAACAACCTCAGCAATTGCCATTAAATCTACTTAGCCCCTTCATTCGTTGACGGGTTACTGTTAAGAATAACAGTGCTTTAGATTTGTTTTCTCGAACAGGCTATCATTACAAGACATGTATGTGGCCTAAATTGAGGTTGCCATTATTTTCTCAGTCAAAAATCAGAATCAGAATCGGAAGACTTCCAAGGTAGAAAAGAAAATACTTTGAATGTTACAAATGATGCCAACCCACGACCTAACTCTCAAGTCCACCGCAAAAAGGTATATATTTTATCGCCGTGAAAATCAAAACACCAATAAAATAAAATAAAAGTAACCGCAAACGCGAATAGAAAAGGGGGAAACTGAATGCGAAGCATTTTTTATAATAAAATAGGTAAAAAAAAATACCGCAAAAGAAATTGTGTGACAAAAAACGAAAAGAGGGAAGCGTAAAAACTTACTCCAAAGAAGACCCAAAAATAAACCCCATAATATAAAATATTTAAATATTTAAGAAATGGAAAAACACAAGAATTAACAGAGACAAATAAGGAATCAGAACAAGCCGTGGTCTCATTCTGCAAATGAAAGGAGAAACCTTGGTGCCAAAACTACCACCCCATAAAATTTTAACTTCACATTCTGAAACTTTAACTCTAAAAAAAAAGTTTCCGCTCTGGAAGCAACAAGAGGATACAGAAAAAAGAAATGTTTTTTCTTTTTTAAAATAGTAGCGGACAGAGTGGAAGAGAAGGTGATGGAAGAGTACAGTACGGTACCGGCAACAACGGAAATGTGCATGTCTCTGTAACGATCGACAAAAATGTCGACCGTATCTTTAAACGCCTTGTGATCCAACAACAATGTCGTTATGTCCTGGAACATTATTCCTGCGAATTTCACCACCCCCATTAGTTTAATCCACCAAAACACACTCCTTAAAAATAAACAAAACTAAATGAACGGCCGCAGATCTGTTGGGTAAAAGTTGAAACTGCAGCAACAAAACAAGAAAAAGATTTCCAATAATAAAATAAAAACAGGAAGAAGAGGAGAGAGCGAAGGAGAGAAGCTTCAAACAAAATAAAATAGTTTGAAAAATCAAAGAGAGAGAAAGAGAGACCATGCTTGGGGAAGTGAGGGACGACTCTGATGGCTTGAGAAATGGCTTGAAGTCTGGGGTCTCCCTTAAGGCCATTCTCTTCAGCAAACATGTTTGTGTTGTTGTTTTTGTTGTTGTCGTCGTCTTCGTCTAGGTTTTGTTTTGAATAAAGTGAGAGTGTTGTGTTATGTTTGTGTGTGATGTGTAGAGAGATTGAAAAAGGTGATTTGCTTTGGGGCTTTTTGTGTGTTCCCTCCGAAACTGTTACTGATGCTGCTCCTGCTGCTGCTATTACTTTTTTGTTGGTATGGAAGAAGAACCAAAGCTTATATAAACTTAACAAAGTGTGGGCATTTTGTTTCAAGCTTATTTATTTATATCCAGCGTCACTCCCAACCCACCACATTCTAACTCAACTCATTATCCTCACGCGATTTCCCAGCCCCTACTCACACGCACTTTCTTTCTTTTTTTACACTTTTCTTTTTTTCAAATCTATCATCAATTTTCTACCTAAATTCTGAAAAAATATAACAATTCGTCTAATTACTTTCATCACACGTTGCTTAACTGCACTCTTCTCAATTAAATATTTATTAATTGTAATAAATACTTTTGTGCAGTTTCAAATTGGCAAATACGTTTCATTGTTTTACTTTAGTGAATAGTCTTTAATTCATTTATGAGTATTTAATTGTATTAAATATTTTTATTAAAGAATGCCCGTCTCTATTTAGTTAACTTGAACGGACCTATAGTATTTAATTGAAGATAACAAAAGAGTTGTGTTGATTGTTTTTACTTTAATAGTTATCCCAAACTTTAGTCTTACATATGTAATTACATTAATAATTCGATATAAAATCTATCGATGTACTAAAGTCATGTTAACGTTTTTATAACCGGTTAAAAATAATTAATAAAGTAGTTTTATTTTTATGAAATATCCAACTTACATAGCATTATCGTGCTTGTGTACACATTTTTTAAATATACATGATATTATATTAGTAGATGATAAAAAAATAATATTATTAAGTTACTATATAAAATAAAATTATATTTATTAAAAATAAAGTGAAATATATAAAAAAGATTAGAGAATAACAGTTGATAGATAGAGATAGATAATTTTATAACAAAGTTTGTAAAAGTAACGAACAATTTTCAAAAGTTTAATAAATAATTATATTTTAAAGGAAAAAATTGGTATTTTAAAATGTGGACACAGAATAGAATCCTCTTTATATATTGTTATAGATTATATATAATTTTGATATTAAATAAATTCTGACATTAATAATTATTAATACAATTTTATTTATGTTTATAAATTTTATACAATTTTAATTAATAATTTATTTGATGTATATCAAAATTTATCATTCATGCGTATTCAAAACAAAAATAATAATAATTTGAACGAGTGACAAAAACAATATGAAAAAATGATAAAATATTTCATAAAAAATTACAATCTTTTTATCACATTATAATTTGAAAAATAATAAAAATTTCAAATAACTTTTATTTTTGCAAAACTTTAAGAACTTACCTTTCAAAGCTTTCAAACTTTTACACTTCAAGTTTTTTCATAAAGAGGAAGTCTTCAACATCGAGATATTTCTCTTTACTTCTCGGTGAGAATGTGAAAAATTCTAAAATGTTTGATTTGTTGTTAGAAAACGATGGTACAAATAAAAGACAAAAAAGTTATTTTCATTTTTAAAAAATTTGTTATATAAATTTATATTTTTAATTAGTGAAGTTAATTATTTTATATTTTAATATAAATGCGGTGAAATTAATGATCGTTATTATAAACTATTTTAATTAGTAGAGTTTAATATTTGAAATTTTATAATAAATATAGTAAAATGAAGGATTATTGAATATATCTTAAAAAATGTCCTTAAATAGTATTAATTACATCCCTTTTCAAAAATATTTTTATAGGAAATCAAAAAATTCTGCATAATTTTATTCTTTTTCATTATTACTTTAAAACGGTTAGTTACTATTTTTATTAATGGTATGACTTTTCACGCGCGTGCTCTTCTAAAATAAATATTTTCCATGTACATTTAGATTTTTTTCTATTCAATTATAGGTAGTATATTATGCTTTCATTTTTTGCGATTTTTTTTATAAGTAAATACTTTTATCATATTCAACGTACATGCCATGTTTTCTATATTAATAATCTAAAAATATTTAGGATAAAACATTTCATTATTCTTATATTTGTTCGTTGGAAAATCTCATCTAAATTCTCATAATTAGATTGAGTTTTTAAAATGTATAACAATTAATTAATTTTTGTTAATACTACACTAATACTGTTAGATATGTATCTTTAGTTCATTACCTTTTTTTGTTTTTATTTATTTATTTATTTAATTATTTTAAAAAAATATTTTATCACGTGTCAAGTCAACATCATGTCATATGTTTCAATCTAAGTTTAATATCTGTATTTATTATTTTAATTCAATTCAAATTTTTTTTTAAATTAAACAATTTTATTTCTTTTCAAAATCAAATTTAATCTTTATATAAATATTATAATCATCTTTTTATTAAAATTGATATTTTAGTTTAATATTTTTTAAAATGTTAAGTTTTATTTAAATTAATATTTTAGTTTAATATTTTTTAAAATGTTAAGTTTTATTTAAATTAATATTTTACATTAAATTTTATTTAAATTTTGTTTTTAATTTTAAATATATTTACTTTATATTATTATAAAACTGTTTTAAATTTTGATATTTAAATTTACAAAATTATTATTTTGAAATCAAATCTAATATTTATATAGAAATTATTGATATAGGATGTTATACAAATATTGAAATATAATTTTCTAAATTTTATAAATTTATATACAATTATTTTAAATATTAATTCAAATAAAAAAAGCAATATAAAACTTGATGTAATAAAATATCAACCCATATATTTAAAATTTAAAAATAAATAAATAAAGTTGGATGTAAAACATGAATTTAAATAAGTATAATATTATTTAAAATATTTATTAAAAATATCTATGTAACATAGCTAAATTTGGACGAAATAAAAAATTGTTGGATTTAAAAAGAAGACGAGACTAAATGGAATCAAAGTAATAAATGATCAACTAAAATCCAGACACCGACTTGATGTAATAAATATTTTCCACAAATTCAAATTAATGAATAAACATCAAATTAAAGGTGTTAAAAAATAAATGCATATTAATTAGAGAAAAGTATAAAATAATTTCTCTTATAATGGATATTTCAAAAATATTAAAAGCGAAAGTTATTGCATAAATATCACTTACGGAGTTTAATTATCATTTCCTTTCAACAATATGTTAAATAAAAATATTTCTTACTTCCTTAGATAATTCGTGAGTCCAAAAATATATTTGGAAGAGATTTAGATTTTTCACTTTAATAATTAAAAAAAAACTTATTTAATTAATTATATTGTTCTAATATAAATAAATAAGTATATAAATAACAATTTAATCAAGTATTAATAATAATTGATCAAATGTGAAATGTGTATTTGAACTAAACTATCTTACTTGTTATAGTATAATTTATCACTACCAATTTAAATACACAAAAAAGAATTAATTATTTCATTATTATCAAGGAAAACAATTATTTTTATAATTATAATATAATTAAGTAATTGAGTTGTATAAATCTGTAGAGGCTTTTCTTTCATAATCACTGCTAATTTTTATGAGAACAAATTAGTTGATTAATATAAGGAGTTTGAGTTTGAGTGAAATGTACAAACTATGATTTTATGTATAAAATTCATAGTTAAAAAGGACAATACTAAAATGAATTATATTATATACATACTAAAAAGAATTAGTAGTACTATTCTAAGATTGTTGGTGAAATTTTTACTTTTCCGTGAAGTGAAGTGCTGAAAAGGGTAAGTAATAAATAAGAATAAGAATGAGAATTTATTGAAAGCGATAGATATCTTGAAGCTGAAGTTATTTTTATTTTTATTTTTGAAATTTGACTTTAATATGTTGAAAAAAGTGGTGGGAAGATAGGTGTCGGGCAATAGGACACTCACCGAAATGCGTACAGGAAAAAAAGATTTTGTTACAACATATGTATCCACGTACTTTTCTCAACCATTATCATTTTCTTTTTCACTGATACAATGGGTTGGCAGGTGTGTAGCTTTTAAAATAGATAATTCGATCCGATGCGATTAATTACAAATTAATTATTTAATGAGTTAATTTAACTCAATTTATTTATTAATAAGTTAAAAAAATTAAATATTTGGTCTAATTTATCATAGGTTTGTAGATTAAACGGACTAATTCACATGTTCATTTAATTAAAAAAAATACATTTTTATTTAATTTTTTTTCAGTCGAAACTAAATTTTAATTATAATTTAAATTTAAATAAATTTTAATAAAATATAAATACAAATCAAAATCACAAAATTACAAATTATATATGTGTTGACTAAACAAAACAACTTAACATGACCGAAATGCAAAGTTCAACTTAATAAAAAACACATATATGACCCTTTATTTGTGGGTTGGTGAGCCAATCCGGTTCACCACAGGTTCAACCCGAGTGAACAGGGTTGTAGATGAACCAAATCAAAAATCAACTCGTATTAAAATTTGTAACCTAACCTGGCCCATATTCATGATGAGTCAGGTTAGCTCGTGGGTTTCAACCTATTTTGACAACTCTAGATAAGTGGATTTCTACAAATTAGATGTTTAATGTTTATAATACTATCACCAAAATCCATTTTTACCGACCTAATTAAAAAACAAACATTGAATCTTTTAAACATGTGAAAACATAACACATCATAATGAATATTTAATTTAAATTAAGTTTTACAAGTAAAAAATAAAACGTCTCATTATTCATTTTATTACAAATGATAATCTATTTATAAATTATTTATTTCACTTCTCTTCAATATGAGTCACATATTTGTCATTTTCTTGTTCAAACCTTTACAACTAGAATATAAACGAGTATAAATTTTGTTTAACTTATCAAAATCTTGATTTGAATAAGTTTATGTATTTTTCTTTAAATGTTGAGTTATTTGTTTTAATCTCTATTGAATATGAGGTATATATTATCACGTGTGGCAGGATAAAAAAAATAATGAATATTTGTTAGTTTAGGTTTGTAATTATATGTTTAGTTTTTTTTTTTATCAAATTTCTTATGCTCAAGTTAAAGAGTAAGAGTAATGAGTTTCAAATTAAGGAAAATTGTGTTGATAGTTATGGTGTAAGTATTTAAATTTTTAGAAGGATTAAATCATATGATATACAAGGTGATATATGATGATTTTGTTTTAAATTTAATTGTGAGTTAGTTGAAGAATTTATAGTTAATTTATATGTTTTAAATGACGAATCTGATTTTGGTTGGATAGTGTTTTTAAATATTATATATATTAAATTTGACACTAGATGTTCTTTATGCTATTCCAGTATTAGAATCAACTAGACTCAAATATATATTTTTTAGTTTTGTTCAATGTAAATATGTATTTTTTTTTTTTGGAAAAAGTTTAGCTTTAGTTTAATAGCATAAAGTTCTTGAGTTATTATTGTTTCCATATCTCACTTAAATGTAGAGTTTATCAATCAAATAAGATTGACTTTTTTAATAGCATAAAGATCTTGAGTTATTATTGCACTTTTTATTTGAAAAAAATTACTTATTGTGGTATGAAATCAGAGTTGATTTAGGAAATAAAATATGATATGATGAATGGAAGCATGCATGCATAGGTTAAATGTAGGTGGCATTGAATGTGCACCAAACCTTGTTTATGAACACAACACAACCATTACTCCAAATTCAAATTGCCTGCCACATCCTATTCACTCTTAGATTTTCTTAGGTCCAAAAGATTTTTTTGGTACAGTTAGGTGCACCGGATTTTATTTCATTTATTCTTTCCTTTTTCCTTTATCCACATCTAGTTGCAAAATTATGATTGAAATACTCAACAATTTAACGTTTTCTAATTTGGTCAGAGTTTTAAAATCTATACAATTGTTTTAAATAAATTCAAAAATGAAAACGAGCTGTAAGTAAATATAATACAAAAAAAAAATGTGTATTCCCTGCAATTTAATTTTGATACATATCTGATGATATACATTTAAATTATCATTTAAAATAAAAAATACCAACTTTTCTCTTTCAATTATTTTCTTGAGTGGAAAATATTTTATGAATATTCTCTATGAAATTTCATCTTATATATTATTAGAGAGAAAATTGTTTGTTTTAGTGAGAATCACAGATTCACCGATTCAAACTGGAATTTGAATGAGCCACAAATTTCAGCTTCTCAAATCATATTATTAACTCCTTAGTTCAATATATTACTTTGATAAGCAACTTAAAATCAAGAGTATAACCACAAAGATATCTTTTTCCACAAAAGTTTCTAACCTAACTCATTTTCACATTTGAAACACAAATCTATAATAACAATCCAACATTTACTTCAATTTACACAGTTATTGTCATTATAACTCATAAAATTACCACTATCGAGAGTGAAATCAAACCTCACTGAAAAAAAAATCCAAAAATTAATGAAAGGTAAAACTTCTTTACATAGAAAAAAGAGGAGCTAAAAAAATATTCTTTTATTCTATTTATTTTTAGTAAAGATATGGTTAATATGATGTCATCATATATTGTAAATAAAAATATAATTTGATCATGAATAATGATATTTTAATTAATTTTTTTAACTTATTTTTAATTTATTATTTTAATTACCATTAGATCTTTATTTTTATTTTTTTAATAATATTATATGGATATTTAATTGTAATTGAAATAATAAATTAAAAATAGATAAAAAAAAGTTAAATTATTATTATCTTTTGAACATACGTGACATTAATACTCTTGTGTGACGTGAAATAAAAAACTAAAAAGGAAGAAAAGTAAGAATGAGAGTGGAGAGTGAGAGAGACGCGCAGAAATAGGAGGTGGGATTGAGGTGGAAGGAGGACCCACATATGAAGGCACTGTTGATGCGCACGCGAGCGTACCATAAAAACATGATAACATGATCATTAATACCTTTAGACCATCCATCACATCCCTCCGATTCACATTTTATTTCCCTTTTCTCTTCTCATTATTCCTTTCACTTTTTCTTTCACATATAGATAAAAATAACCTCTCTATTTTTCATCCTTCCCTTATTTTTTTTTTTTATTATTATGAACAATGTGTTCGGTTTATAATAAAAAAATAATAATAATGAAATGATGGTGGTAGAGATAGAGGGTGATGGAAGTAGATCTTCTTAGGATCGGGGAGCCCACAGAGTGTTGGTGATGATTATGGGTTATGAAATGCAATTTATATGTAGGCGGGGACCTCGTACTTTTTCTCCCTTATCTGGAATTACATATTAAACCTAACCAAATCTTTTTTATTTTAGTCTTTATCACTAATCATAACACATGCTTACAATTTCTTTATCGTAATCTCAACAGTACTTTAATTATTTTTATCTGCTCCCTATTTTCAGTTTTAGTCACTGCATGTACTTTTAAATAAATTAAATCCCAAGGACAGGATCAGATCCTAATTCCAGATCCTGTACTTCCATGCTTTCCATACCCTTTTCTTTTTCCTAATTCCATAATCAACCTTTCTTTTTACCATATCTATCCCCACATATTATTACAAATACCACCTTCCTTGCTTCACTTTCAATAAAAAAACAATTATTTATTATATTTTCGTATTAAAACAACATTCTCAAAGTACACGATTTACATGGGAGGGGCAGAAAAGGAATTCTCCTAATCCCGTTTGTTTATTCTCGTACTTCATTCACTTCATCAAATAATGGAATTCACATATTCTTTCCACCGGTGTAAACACATTCTATCTCACTGTTTCTATCGTACTCTTTCTACAAGCGCAATATATTCTTTAATCAGTTAGAAGATATCCATCTTCATTTAGATATATGAGTTTGATATCTATTTTTAAATAAAATTGAGTCTCAATTCTTAAAAAATATTTCAATTAAATTTTTTTTAAAAAAAAATTAAGTATTGATATTTATATTAAAATTTAATAGTACAAATTATGAATTAAGTTAATACTCTAATAAATTTTGTGTGAAAAAGATTTAATTAAGACACTTTTTAAAAAAAAATTAAACTAAATTGACATATTTATAAAAACGAAGATCAAACTGACAAAATATGAGAAGTGAGTAACTTCTAACTAATTAAATATAAATAAAAATTACACCATATTTTTAAATAATATTTATATTCATAATTACTCAAATACCTTAATTTTCTTTTTACCACCGTAATCTGCAGTTACTTGATATAGGAGGGGAGTAAATAACTGACACCCTCTGGCACACAGTTTAGTTTTGGCACTGTTTTTTCCTCTGTCTTCTCAAATTGGTTCTTTTTTTTAGATTTGTATAGATTTTTATTTTGTTTCTCTACCACTGTGGGTCCTTCTTCTTTCTACCTTATTCTCAATTACTATGTTACTAGTATCATCATTTTATTATTTTGGCTTTTTAGTATTTAATTTTAAAATCTAAATAAAAGCTGGAAAAATAATAAGTTTAATACACTCATTTGTATATCATGATTTTAGTTATTAAACTATTTATATGCTCAAAAACAACAGTCTACATTCAAGTCATAAATATTTTAAACAGTAAAATATCTTATTAAGTTTTCACTTTTACTTTTATAAACACTTATAATTTGTAACTTTAAATTGGATACATAAATTCTAATGTGATTACTATGTACACAATTTTCTTGACATTCTATAAAAAAATATTTAAAAAATAGCAAAATGTCAAATTTTCTTGAAACCTAACGTAATTAAAATAGGATAAAAATAGTTGTGTTTAACTCGAGTTATTTCACCCCTGTTTAACGCTTAAAGATTTTATTTCCAAAATTTGAACTATTATGAGTATTAAAATATCTACTCGAAATGATAAAAAAAGTATAAGATTAAAGAATTATATATCTTTGTAGTGAACCAAACCTTTCTTAACAATATATAACTTACCATCACATCTTAATAATTGAAACTGCATTAAATTAATACAAATAGCATAACTTGTGTGTACCAATAATTATATCTTTTTTGCAACAGCTAATTGGTTTATTTATCAAAATTTATACGGATTATTATAATTTATGAATTATTGAAGCTGTACAATAGGGTCAATACAACCATTCAGTTATATCTTAATCGAAAATTGTACATTTTGTGTCTGATAATCTGATGATAAATATAAAAGAAAAAAAAACTTTAAGATATAAATGAGCACAACCAAATCTAAATAAAAAAAATGATATTTCTATAAATAGTAAAATATCACATCAAACTTCTCCAGGTTTAGAAGTTATAGGTAGATTCCCTGATGAACTTTTTTGTAATCTTTAATACTTTAATGCAAAGTGTTATTGTTACATGACGTGTTCCATTACATGTTTAATTCAATGTTTTTATTATGACATTTTGAATGTTACATGCAAAATTAAATTTAATTCAGTTTTTATATTATGCCTTTTTGAATGCAAAATTAAAGGTTCACATAAACAGGAGAATTTGTGGAGCTTGCTAGAAAGTAGGAACTAGAGATGGTAAGAAAAAATCATACTTATTATATTCACAGATTTTTTTTACAAATATTTAATAGATCATTAAATAAAAAAATAGATAAAAAGATAACATATAGGGACTATCATTGTCTTTTTGATGTGATATCAATCAATTAGACTACAAATTAAAAAAAATGTTAAAAATTATAATTTTGAGATATTAATTAATTAAAAAATAATACAGTCTTTACACCAATCAATTCATAAATTCGTGAGATAAGTCATACTAAATTTATTTAAATTGATTTAAGATAATACAATTTATTCATAATATAAATATAATAATAAGTCTTAGTTTGAAGTTCAGATCACTTATTTAAAATCTATCACCTAATTTATAGAAGAGATAGTTGAATTATTAAATTCGACTCAATCACAAATAAAGTTCAATTAGATCATATAATAATTCAACCTAATAAACATACTTATTATTACCTCGATGCATAATTATATTATATATTAACATACATTTCAGAAGGTCTAATAGTATTTAAATTACACATCCCATAGTGAATTTTCTAATATTATTGTTGGTCATCCGAAGTAGTGAAAATCCATAGAAAAAAAAAAAACTATTAAACTGAAAAAGATTTGCGACAATACTTCTAATTTATCATGGGGCTCTAGGCAGTGAGTTTATTTTATTTATTACTTTAATATTACATAATACAATGTAATTAAGATTACTAGTGTAAACACAGGCGCTATCGCGTCTGTGTGTATTTTTTAAATATGAATGATATTATATTAGTAGATGATAATAGTATAATGTTATTAAGCTAATATATAAAATAAATATATATTTATTAAAAATAAAATGAAATAAATAGAGAGAATAATTGTTGATGAATAAAAAAAAAGATAAACAATTTTATAAAGTAGATAAAAATAATTATTAATTTTAAAAAATTAATAAATAATAATATTGTAAAGGGTATATTTGGTATTATGAAATGTGGACACAAAAGAGGAAATCCTCTTTATATATTGTTATAGATTTTTGTTTTAATTGATTATTAATCTCCTTTTAGGTTTTATACGTTTCTTTATTTTTTGTCCACATAATGATCATATGTAGTTTAAGGAAATTTATAGCGGATTGATATTCTTCTATTCTAGTTTCTCTCGTCTAAAATATATTAAATAAAGATTTTAAAAAGTATTTAGTTTTTATTTTATTTTATTTTATTTTAAGATTATACTTATAATATGTGAGCTTATAAATAAATTTTCTCATATAATCTGTTTTGTGAACAATAAATTTAGAGATTAGACTCTCAGAATATTTCAATATCTACACAATTCAAATTTAACTTCTATCAGTTAAAGTAGCATTTTTTCACAAATAAATTTAATTTCCATAATTAAGAATAGTACCCGTAAAATAATACACAAAACTACTTTCTATTAACAGGTATCATAAAACAGTTATTTTATAGTTCTTTTTAAAGATCATATTAGTAATTTTATAATCAATCTTAAATTTTCGATAAAATCACAGTAAACAAAATGAAAATTTTATAAAGTTATCATCTTATTTTCCTTGATAATTGTTTGTAGCGTTGATGACCTATTTTTTTCATTTTTACATAGTATTTTTAACTTTTTAAACTTTTTTTATCCTCTTGATTTATATTTCTTCACTTTTCTCTTACTCCATCTTTACGTTGTTGTCACCTTTGTGGGTCTCTTTTCCTTAAATTGTTCCTGCATTATCAATTCCTTGTTATTATTAACCTCCTCCGTAATGATGCAAAAGACATTCACTTTATTATCTCATTTAAATATTGTAGATGCCATGCTGAGAAAGCTTGAAAATTGATGTTACTCACTACATTAAAATATTTAAATAGCAATAAATTATAAAGATAAAAATTAATTGGTCATATCAATTTAAATACTAACTTTTTTTATAAACAACACTTTAATAGTTAATCCAATTTAGAATAAAATTTATAAATTAATTATGATTTTTTAATTATAACAGTGAATATTGTAATGACTAATAATTTTTAATTTATAAATTTGTATCTAAACTATTTATTATTGTAACCAATTATTTTTTATTTCTAAAATTTTTTGTTATTTAAAGATTTTTTTTTATAATGATTATCATAATAAATATTTTTCAGCATCGACTTCTTATTAACCTGTACAATTAATTAAATGTGTTATTTATGCTTATATTATACAGTGCAATAAACACATGAGAGACTCCAATTGTAACTATTATAATGCAAATGGATCAAAGCTACTGTACTAGCCGAAGTTAAAATAGATCTGACTAAATAATTCACCATGTTCAATTAAATCATTGGTAAATTTATTGTTTACTATATATGAATATTTTATTTTTACTTTTATTAACACTTTAAGCTAATTGACATATTAAAATGATTTTTACTTTCAATCTAACTTATTTACAACACTTTTATAAATATTTTACTACAATTAATAACTTTTTAATTTATTTAGAATTTTTTTATATACTTTATAATAATAAACAATTTTTAAGTATGATTACGTTTAAGTTAATAATATACTGAAAATAAATTTTGGATGATCATTATAAATATGAAACGTTAATAAATTAGTTGATGAAGGTTTGGAATAATTATAAAACTAAATCAATATTAAAAAGTAGACTAAAAACGACAAAGATTGTGACTTTAACAATAGTAATTGAAAAATACCTTTAACAATAAAAAAATAAAACATATGACATTGAAGTCATAACCATTATTGCATACTCTACATTTGATAACAGTTATATTAAATCATCTTTAAAAAATTAATGTGACAACGATTGTCATCTGTCGCTATAGGAACACCTTATTTTCAATCCAGTTAAAAAATAAATAAAACCATTGTTTAAAGAATTTAAGTATTGATAAAACTTTTTCAGTGGTGATTACTTCGTAAGAATATACTTTAATCGTTTAATTGTAAGGCCCCATTTCTTTTCTGCCCTAAAAATTAGTGGGCTGCCCTTGTAAGTGGGCCTAAGGTCGGCCCATAGTATAAAACCCTTCAGGTTGCCCTAATTTCCACTCTCACTCTCACTCTCGCAGAAACGCAGCAGCCGTCACCCCTTGCCCTCACGAAAAGCTCTGCTAGGGTTTGCCCTAAGGTCCCCTTCACCCAAGCTCAAACTCAGTTCCCACTCCATGTAAGTGATCCTGACCCTACTGTGACTGCTTCCTAAAGCTGTTATTCACATTTCCCCGTTTAGAATCGAACTAACCCCTTTTTTTCTTCCACTATTACGCTGTTCTGCCGGTCCGCAAGTTCAGCGCGCAAGCTGCCGTGCTCCGAGGTCCCGTGTCGAGGTTCCGTTAACCCTTTTCCAGGTACGGGAAGTTAGAGCTCTTGTTTTCCAGTAGTTTTGGTCTGTGATTGCGTGGATTTCTACTTGTATGCTTTAAAATCCTTCGATGTGGGTATGAGAACGCTTTGCATGATGGTTTGGTTCGTTTTCATGGCTGTGGCAGCGAAGAACAGTGGCGAGACCTGTTAATCTCGCCCAAGCGAGTTTATCTCGCCTAGGCGAGGTGAAACAGGGGGCTCGTCTAAGTTTCTTGCGCGAAAAGTCGCCCAGGCGGCTCGCTCAACTTTTGAGCGAGCAGGCAACTCGTCCAAGCGAGAGGGATCTCGCTTAAGCGAGATCCCGTGTTGCCCAGGCCCTGGTTTTCCTTGAGCCCTCGCCTAGGCGAAGGGGGGCTCGCCTGAGCGAGCCTGTCTCGCCTGAGCGAGACCCTTCAGCCTGAGCGAGGGGTTTGGGCGAAACAGTGTGGTGTTGGATTACATTTTTTTGTTCTCTTGTGCTTGGTTTTGGTTGGGTATGACCACTATGATAAGATGCATGTACTGATGTATGAATATATGCCTAACGAGTTGCTATATATGCGTGACATGATTCATAAATAATGAATGATGAGTGTGGTGGGGACTTAACATATGAAATGAGTATGCGGTTTGAAACTAAAGGGATACGTGATTAATATGAGACGAGGCCCTAGGCTCATTGGGGCGGTGATGATCAGAGGTATGGATTTGGGATGTGATTGATATGAGGATTAAACTCCAAGGGTTGATATGGAATTGAAAAATATGATTTTATTATTCTCTTATTGCTGATTTACGAACGTTGGTCCGTGTCAGCATGTAATTCCTTGGGGTCTCTAGGTGAGACCTCCGGGGTCGCGCTTCAGTGGTCGGGACGTAATTCCATGGCCCCTGTTAGTGGGTGCCCATGGTGGTGCCCCATCTGTATAACTAGGTAAGGATTCA
>Ga0214545_1001797_pt1 | contig 40841 bp, 20 predicted proteins | sample CNSS4metaG_FD_160064 | JGI IMG/M metagenome (GOLD analysis project Ga0214545, IMG submission 160064) | Root nodule microbial communities from cowpea collected in UCLA plant growth center, Los Angeles, California, USA - CNSS4 | ecosystem: Host-associated > Plants > Roots > Nodule | place: USA... | reverse complement strand
AACGTATATATATATATATATATATATATATATATATATATATATATATATATATATATATATATATATATATATATATATATATATATATATATAATAGGCTAAAAATTGAAATAATATATTTCTTTATTATATTATATTATATAAAATAAAAAGCCACGTGTGTATTTTATAAAAGTAACGCCCTATTTTTTTTCTTTTTTCTTCTTTTTGTTGGTATATAACCGGGATATATTTGTATGTTTTGATTTGATTTTTTTTTTATTCAATGGACCTGTTCAAAAACGATGTAATGTTTTTGGTTGTATTCATTCTTTCCGATTTTAGGAAAAAAAAGTACACAGATCTTTTTTTTCTCTTGAGTTGAAAATAAAATATTATTATTGAAGGTTAAAATGAGTTTTTTTTTTTTTTTTTAAATAAAACTTCAATTCATTACACCGTAATTAGTTTTAAAGCTAAAATAAGTAAGTGGATGTTAGAGAAAGAAATAAGAGAGAAGTGCAGTGAAAAGTTGATTTGAGATTTTGTTGAGTAAAATGGAGGTGTGGTCGCAGATCCTAGAATTCAGGAAATGAGAAGAAGCAAAAGAGAGAGAGAGTTTAACAGAAAAAATGATGTAAAAAAATGATATAAATAGGCTAGTGAGATGATTCTGTTGTTCCCTTTGGATCCTTTCTTTTATGCTTTTCAGTATGATCCTCATTAATTTTCCTTTGTTATTTTTGTGTATTCTCCATTAAAAGTAGTGATTTCAAGAAATTCATGCATGTTATGGAGATCCACAACGAGGCTTAGAGCGATTAGACACACTTTCACCATTGTTGTGGTTCACTTGGAGAAGGAAGAGTGTAATGTAAAATAGAAAAGTGGTTGATTTAGTCAATTTCAAAATTTCACACAGTAAATGCTTCTTCTTTGTTAGTTGTTGCCCACGTTTGCATCAATTGAGAGAGGAAACAAAACAACAAAAACTAGTATCAATTCAAAACCTCTTAATCCAAAAAGTTTCTTTCTAGATCTTATTCTGTATATATGGTTTAATTTTTTTTTTCCGATATGCGGAAGAAGGTTATTGCACTGAAACTACGTTTCCACAATAGGCAGGAGCTAGGTTTTTTAGTCTTTCACTCCAATTTTTTGGTTTTATAGGCTTATATAAAAAAAAACAATAAATTAAATGTATTGCGAGATCAAATTGAAGATTCAATCAAAAGTATATATTTTTAAAGTTTAAAAACTAAAATTACGGAGAAAAAATAAAGCCAATTAAAAGAGACCAAAATTTTAATTTAGAAAAGAAATAACAGAAACGATGGCTTGATGTTTTTTTTCTTATGCTTTGGGTTAGAAAGTGTTCGGCTTCTTGTGGTCTTGTAAAAGGTTTCCTAATATGGGCCTTATTATCCTGAGACGAGGTCCATGATTTAAAAGCCCAGGTGACACTGATCTTATAGAGCCCAAGCCCATGCAATGTTAGCATCGGAAAAACCCTAAATTATTCATATTGAAGATAAAAGGAGAGAGGTATATAAAAAGTTAGGGTTTGAGGTTTTATCGGGTGCCATTGTTCCTCTTGTTGTCATTCGCAGCTGCTGTTACTCACACCGCACACAGTGAGCCATGGCCGTTGGAAAGAACAAGCGCATCTCCAAAGGGAAGAAGGGTGGCAAGAAGAAGGCGTTAGTATCTTCCATTTCTATACTTTGTGGCATGTTTCTTCTCTTTTTTAGCTGTATTAATTTTCAATTGAAATATGGGTTTCGTTTGTGTATGAATTTGCAGAGCTGATCCCTTTTCCAAGAAGGATTGGTATGACATTAAGGCTCCCTCTGTTTTCCAAGTAAAAAATGTTGGCAAAACCCTCGTCACTCGTACTCAGGGTACCAAGGTATTGCTTTCGGAATATGTACAAAGAATCGGATTTTTTACCATTTTAGTGAAAAATTGTTGGCTTTGTGTTGTGGGTCACTTGTAATAGGTCTTCAAAATATGAACTTTTGTTATGATATATAGCTTGGACATGAATGGTGATATTGATAAGTTGGATGATACACATGTATTACTTTTTACTAGGGATTTTCTATCTTTATAATCCTGGTGCATTTCATTGAATGACTAGTTCGTATATTTACTGTGCAAACGGGGAGAACTTAAACAGAATGTCGGCTTCCTTTTTTTAGATCTATGTATGGGAAAAATAAATTTAGGTTTAAACTTTGAGGTGTGTGATTATTGCATTTTTGTTCTATTGGGAAAACAAGGTTCTAGGAATCTTTTAAGGGTCTGCTGTATATCAATCGTCAGTTGCTTATCTGCACACGTTTTATGGACAGTAATTGATGTGTACAGACTTTATATGCTTATGTTTACCGTGGTTGTTTCAAATTGCAGATTGCTTCTGAAGGGCTCAAACATAGAGTGTTTGAGGTCTCATTGGCTGATCTTCAAGGAGATGAGGATCATGCGTTCAGGAAGATTAGGCTGAGAGCTGAAGACATTCAAGGGAAGAATGTCCTGACAAATTTCTGGGTATGATTGATGACTGCACCAGTTTTGTTCATAATATCATCCTGCGTTGATTTTTTTTATCAAATTTGAATCTTTTAATCTTCAATTTTCTAGGGAATGGATTTCACCACAGACAAACTGAGGTCTTTGGTTCGAAAATGGCAAACTCTTATCGAAGCCCATGTGGATGTGAAGACAACTGATAGTTACACATTGAGGATGTTTTGTATTGGATTCACCAAGAGAAGAGCTAACCAGGTGAAGAGAACCTGTTATGCACAATCAAGCCAGATTAGACAGGTATACGCACCAATATTGTAGTTATATTCTACTATTGGGCAATATTTTCATTCTGGTTGCATTTCTCTGTATACAGTGCTTAACTGCCGAGTTTGTGGTTTTTGCTACATTATTTTGGTTTAATAATTGATATCATACGGTTAACTTTTCAGATACGTAGGAAGATGAGAGAGATCATGACCAACCAGGCAACTTCCTGTGATTTGAAGGAGTTGGTCCGCAAGTTTATTCCTGAGATTATTGGAAAAGAAATTGAGAAGGCAACATCTAGCATTTATCCTCTGCAGAATGTGTTTGTCCGAAAAGTCAAGATCCTTAAAGCTCCTAAGTTTGATCTTGGGAAACTGATGGAGGTAATTTTTAAAATTCTTTTCATCTTTCTTCTATACCAGACTTCATGAAAAGTATTTCACAATTTCCTTTACCTGAATAAACTTCAATGTCTACTGTGTGTGTTTGGTGTACCATTAGGAGATAACTTAATGTATGTGTCTGAAGTAATACCTGATAGACATTTTGTATTGTTGATAAATCTGGAAATCCTAGTTGATCGTTCCGGTCCTCCGGATTTTTGAATTTTTTTTTCCTGTGAATAGATGGATCAGCTGAGCAAATTGTGCATGTTATCATTTTTATCTATAAACTAGTTTATTTTCCTATAGGCACTAAAATAGAAATTTTGTCGTTCTGTGTTATTACAATTATTCCCATTATTAAACCTTATGATTTGTTGACCACGGCAATTATCATGTCTTGCCAAGAAATATAGTTTTTACTGGCACACATGTTGATGACACCTTTTAAGTGATTTAGTTTTTGATGTCTTTGCGGTTTGGCCCTTCTAGGTTCATGGTGATTACTCAGAAGATGTTGGTACAAAGGTAGAAAGACCTGCCGATGAAACAATTGCAGAGGAACCCACCGAAATTGTTGGAGCTTAATTCAGTGATACTGCATTCAGCTTGTTGTAGTTTTCTGTTTCTGATGTTATCATTGAAAATTAAGTTTAAAACTTCAGTTTAGTGTTTGTGTAATCCGAGTAACCAGTTTTGTTTTGACAATCAGACATTTTTTGCTCGTAATACATCTGGGTTTGTTGAGCACCCAAAATCAGATTTGGTTGCTTTACCGATATTGAGTTATGGACATATTATATTGTTCTTTTTGTTGTGTGTCTTTTCGTGTAAATTTGTTTTCGTGAATTTCAAATTCATGGTCTAAATTCCAGTGGTGACTTGCGCGTAGAGACCCTTTTTCCTTCAAAATTAAGTGTTATGTGTGCATCAATGTCAAGATTTTGTCAGTAATTGTAGAAATTAAATTTATTATGTAGGAAGTGAAACTCGCGTGATTTTTGGAATGCCGATTCATTTCAGTTAATCGAGGGAACGGATTGGTCTTCGATTTATCTCCGATTTATTAACGTATTTCGTATTATCAGCAAGTAAAATTAAACTACTGTTTTAAGTGATGTCTGAATTTTGTCGTTATTTACCAGTTGATTGTATTATTTCAAGTAAATTAAAGACATAACATCGTCATAAAAAAGGTACAACTTATTGGTGAAATGTGGTACACCTACACATTTAACACATTTAAGGTGGCACAAAAGTGGAGTTGAAATGCTTGAAACAAATCAAGTAGGACAATCATCGCTGAGAAAACTGTAACAAACCATATCTCTACTTTTTCCTTTAATGAACTCATACTTCCTGAAAACGCCCTCCCTTTGAAAACCAGCTTTGTGGAGCACCCTTTGAGAAGCCACATTTTCCAGAAAGACGAGAGCTTGAAGCCTCTCCAAGTGTGGAAACTCTGTAAATGCAGCTTTAACAACTTGTTTGACAACATGTGTTGCAATCCCTTTACCCCAGTATCTGGTGCCTAAAGCGTAGCCAAGTTCTGCAGATTTGTGCCTGTTCCTACCCTGCCCCTCACATGAGGACAAATCAATACACCCAATTACACGATCGTTTAGGCAAATTGCTCTGAACCATAGAGATTTGCTTGCTATATTTTGGATGAAGTTGATGCCTTCCTCTTTGCTAGTGTAAGGTTCCCAAGTGCAATATCTGGCTACTTTTTCATCAGTTGTCCACGCCATTACATCATCAACATCATCGAGACTAATGGGGCGAAGAGAGATTTGGGTTAGATCGATACCCTCATCTCTGATATTTGTTGTTGCTGCACATATAGCATCTTCCTCCATCATCTGGGCAACAATGGATCCAAGGTTTGACAATATTTATATATGAGCCACCGTAGAGTATGTTATGGTTGGAGTAGGGCCCAAGAAAACAATGCTCGAAATTACAATATTCTTGCAAGCCGCCGTGCTTGACTACCAATTGATAGGTGTTCCAATTTGATTGCAGGGAAAAATATTGATTTTGGAAACGCCAATCAACAGACAAATCTTGAAATATTTTTATTTTATCAGAAAACCACTACATTATTTAAAATTCTCCCTTGAAGTTTTTGTTGTCGTTATTTCAATTATAAATAAATTAATCAGCATTATTTTCTGATAAGACAAACCATACGAACGACTATATCTTATATCAATCTGTGGAGTGATGACCCTTGTTCTAGCAAGCTTATTGATATTGGCCTGCATAACCTTAGAAACGGTGAAAGGCACTTGCTCCTCCCTAAGTTTCTTTCTGCACTTCCATTTATAAAATCTTTTCTTTGTGTTTTTTTTTTTTTTTAAATTGTGTAATTCTAAAGTCATTTTTCTATAAAAGAAGGTAGTTTCTAGGTAACACAATTTGAAAGTCAAAAATCACAAATCACTTTTAGATTATACAATGATGAAGTTAAAAAAACTTTTAAATTGTCCGAAGTTATTTGACTTCTATATTGCACATTTTGAAAGTTAGTTTTAACTTTCGGACTATACAATTTGATTAGATTGTCCACTGAGCTTTACACAATTATTTTAAATAGGAAATTGGGGTTGGTGTTTAAGAACTCAAGAAAGTAAAAGATAATATTTTTATATTTAAATATTTTAAAATATGATTATATCTAAAAATAATAGGCACATAATTTCTGTAAGACTCGTATTCTGTCTTAAAATTTTTTGGTTTGATTTTATTAGAGTGTCTAGGGTCAGTCCACTTGTTTTTTCAGGACTTCTTTTCAGCTGCTCTCTTATTCTCATTCTGTCCCTTCACTTGGCAGCAATTCACTTTTCTTTCTCCCTTGAGTCAACCGAACGCTCTCCCTTCGCGTAAGTAGAACTCAAACCCCAGTCTCTTTTTGTTTCTTTACTGTGTTGGAGTTTTGGTTCCATTGAAATCTATGTTAGGGTCTCAGTTTTGTCTCCCTTATTATGTTGTTTCAGCTCCATAAGTTGAAGTCGTATTGTGCTGCTTTTCTTTGGGAACTTGTTTTGTTTGGCTAGCATCTGTCAAGGTGAGGGAAGTTAGGACTTTTCACGTTTTCAAAGTATATTACTTGTTTTCAATTTTATTTTCGTGTTTAAATACTTGGATGATGATTTTGATGGTGTGATAATATGATGTATGTGTTTCTGGATGGATTTCTATTGTTGCATGCAGGAGCAGGAAAGAAACTGCTATTCTCGCCCAAGCGAGAACTCTCTAGCCTAAGCGAGAATAGCAGAGAATTCTCGCCCAAGCGAGAGTAGTTTCGTTTAAGCGAGAACTCGCACTAATGCACTGTAACTCCTGTTCGAGTTCTCGCCCAAACGAAGAGAGTCTAGCTTAAGCGAAGGGACCTTGTCTCTGGAGCGAGACCTCTTAACTTGAGCGAAAATGAGGCAGATTTGTTTCAAACTCTGTGATTTCACTTGTGGATTGATTTAATTACTCTTAAAAGCATGAACCTGTCACTATATATGTTTTATGTGATATTGTTGTGCTTGGAGTGAAATAAATTATGAATTGGTTTGTGGGTTGTGCATTGGCATGAAATTATGATGTTATGAGATAACATGTGGACTTGGTGTGGGAACATGGATATGGTATGAGCTAGACATAATTTCATAAGTCTCTTGGCGAGATTCATGGTGGTGTTGTAGTGTATATAATCAGATAAGGATTCAAGTAATGTTGCATCTTGAAACTCTAAAGAATCCATCAGACTCACATAGAGCAGACTGATTCAAGTGGTGAGAGTAGCGGAAGGTCCTAGTCTTTGGCGGGATAATGGCCCTAGAAAATCATAGACTAACCTTGTGTGTGGTAGGGTGAAACCCATTAATAATGGTTCTGCAGAGCAGTAGAGACCATCACAAGTGCAAGCATCCCGTGAATCCGATCTTTTTATATTTATCCGGATAATTGAGTGAGAGAATCTTTATTGTTTGTCATCACATGCCTGGTTTGGTTACTGAAATGTGTATATAAAATATATATTTTTATATATATATATATATATATATATATATATATATATATATATATATATGATGAAAAATTATTTTTATCTCTAACTTACCTTTCTCTTTGTGTCTGTTTTCTGTTTTTGGTTTTCTTTGTGCGATGATTACCAAATTCTTAGTGTGAACAGATGTGGAGACTCTTGTTATGTTGATGGGGGAGCTGTTGTTTAGTTAGGCTTCCCGAATTCTTTGTTGCTCATGATTGAGTCTTTCTCCTTATGAATTGTTATGTAAATTTATTGTTCTATGATCAACCTTTTTTTAACTCTTTCATATTTTATGTGTAGTCTAAATAAGAAAGCATTATGTTCTGTTTTTCAATTTTTCTTTCAGTATATCATAAATATATTATGGATAACGATAATGATTAATTTTAATATATTTTATGTTAATATTCTATTATTTTATATTATAAATATGGGACGTTTTATTTATTAGAATTGCTTTATTAAATTGCACCGTTACAATTTCATTAAAAGTTATATAGAAGTAAGGAAAACGCATGTGTCAGTCATACTAAGACTATAAATTTAAAACTTAGATATTGTAAATCTCTCTTATTATTAAAATGTGATGACATATAAAATTTAAGATTATATATTTTCAATAAGATAATGAATCATACAAATAAATAATAACTATTTCTATCTTAAAAATAACTCTTTTGAAAATAAGTATAAATAAAATTTATTAAAATGAATCTTATAGTATTCTTGTACTAAAGCAAAAGCGGTAAGAAAATATTCAAAGTGATAAAATATAATGGAATCGAAAAAACCTAAGACATGTTAAACTTTTGCATTAATATCTTAAGTAATGCAATTTTCGAAAATCTTAAGAACTTGTTACATATTTTATTTAATTTCCTCTTTGCTGTACGAAATATCATTGTTTCATATTTACCCATACTATACATGATTGTTTTTAATTAGTATTTTAGCACGTGCGCTATTCTAATATATAAAATTATCTATAATTATATATAAAGATATATAAAGATGATTCACTCTTCTGTGTTCAATTTTTATAATTTCAACTTTAACCTTTACAATGTAATTATTTGTTAAATTTTTAAAAATTAACGGTTATTTTTATAAGTTTTTATAAAATTATTTACTTTTTTCTTTTTTCTTTTTTCTCATATTCATCAACAGTTATTTTTTCATATTTTCTCATACATTTTATTTTATTTTTAATAAATATAATTTTGTTTTATTTATTAACTTAATAACATTACAATATCATCAACTACTAATATAATATCATGTATATTTTGAAAAAAATGCATACACAAGTACGATAGTGTCTGTGTTTACGCTAGTATATATTAAGAATTTATGATAAAATTTAAATTAGAATGAGATTAATTTTATTTTGAAACTGATAGAAATTGAGAATATCATAGATATAAATAAAGATGAAGAAATGACAATTTATTATATAGAAGGCACGTGTAACACGACTCGCTTAAAGAAGGTGCTAGAAATCTTTGTAAGAGTAGATTATTTATATTTGAAGCTTTAGTTTGTATTAATATTATCAAGTTTAAAATCAATAACTTAAAACATGTGTATATATTCTCATAAATCAGTTACATGTTAACAAGTTACATTTACCTCGAAATTCTTTTAAAATTGTTTCATCAACATAACACGCTTTGAAAAACAAATACAAAGATAACAGTGCATTCTAAATGACTGATTTTAATTTAAATAAAAAAAAAGACAAAAAAGAAGAAAACGATTTCAGTCTATTTATAAAAACATGGAATAATATAGAAACGAAGCATAATACACAAGTATTGAGAAATTTTTTACTCGCTCTGATTATTTTTACAAGAACCAAATAAGAGTGAATCTAGAACATTTCTTGTACTTCTTGGCTAAAATGTGGCTCAGTACAAGTCCTTTGAAAGCTCTACTACGCTAGCTTAGACACAAACACATTCAAGGTGGCACAAAAATACAAAAATGATCTAAACAAATCAACAAGGAGAATCATCGTTGAGAAAACTGTAACAAACCATATCTCTACTTTTTCCTTTAATGAACTCATACTTCCTGAGAACGCCCTCCCTTTGAAAACCAGCCTTGTGAAGCACCCTTTGAGAAGCCACATTTTCCAGAAAAACCAGAGCTTGAAGCCTCTCCAGGTGTGGAAACTCTGTAAATGCAGCTTTAAGAACTTGTTTGACAACATGTGTTGCAATCCCTTTACCCCAGTATCTGGTGCCTAAAACGTAGCCAAGTTCTGCAGATTTGTACCTGTTCTTACCCTGCTCCTCACATGAAGACAAATCAATACACCCAATTACACGATCGTTGAGGCAAATTGCTCCGAACCATAGAGATTTACTTGCTATATCTTTTATGAAGTTGATGCCTTCCTCTTTGCTACTGTGAGGTTCCCAACGGCAATATCTGGCTACGTTTTCATCACTCGTCAACACCATTACATCGTCAAGATCATCAAGACTAATGGGTCGAAGAGAGATTTGGGTTAGATCGATACTCTCATTTCTCATATTTGTTGTTGCTGCGCCTGCGCATATAGCATCGCCCTCCATTGTCTGCCCAAGAAAGGACCCAAGAAAACAATGCACCAAATTACACTATTCTTGATAAGTGCTCCAATTTGAATGCAGGGAAAAATATTGATTTTGAAACGCCCATCAACAGACAAATCTTCAAATATTTTCATTTTATCAGAAAACCGCTGCATTATTTAAAATGCTTCCTTGAAATATTTGTTGCCGTTATTTTAAAAATAAATAAATTAATCTGCATTATTTTCTGACAAGACAAACCATATAATTTACATTGGAAACACCTGCTTTTTCTCTCTCCTCAGTTTTCAAACCTCACTTTCAATAATTTTAAAACTATTAAAAATACATATTATCAGTGATATTTTTTTTTTATTTTAAAATAAATATTAATATTTTTTTAATTTTATTATAAATAATTTTTATATATTTTGCAGGTAATTTTTATATTATAGATACTTATTTTAATTTAAAAGAAAATTTAAATGAATAAAATGATTAAATATAACAAAATAGTTAAAAATGTTAAAACAATTATTTTAATTTAAAAAATGGTTATTTATTATAAAATAAAATTAGGAATAGAAAAGTGGATACCAAAATAAAAATTTTCCTTATATATACATATAGATATAATAAAATTTTGCAATTTTATTATAAATATTTTTTTATTGTAAACAGTTATTCTAATCTTAAAAAATATTTAAATTTTAAAAAAATCACTTAAAAAATGGAATTGATAAAATTGATTTTAAAAAAGTTACTCAAAAAAAATAAAATATGGATACTAAAAGAAAAAAAAATCTCTTTTATATATTATAGTTGATAAATTTATGTGTTATTTTATCAATGAAAACTTAAAACGTTCTATTGGATTTAACAATCTTTCGAGTGATAACCCTTGTTCTAGCAAGCATTGGCCTGCATAACCTTAGAACCGGCACATTGCATCTGCGTAATTTTCTTTCTGCATTTCCATTTAAAAAACTTTTCATTGTCTTTTCTGTTTTTTTAATTTGAAAATCATTTTCTTTAGAAAACAAATAATTTTTAGATTATACAATACAAGAGTTAAAAATAATTTTTCAAAATAAAAAATTACTTTTAAGTTATAAAATGTGAAAGTTAAAATTAACTTTTGAATTATATAATTAAAAAGTTATTTGATTCATTGCACAATTCAAAAATTATTTTTATTTCCGAATTATAGAATTTAAAAATTATTCTTTTATTTCATATAATGAAAAAGTATTTTTTTAAAGAAAAAATAACTTTTACTTATACAATCCAAAGTCATTTTTGACTTCTGAAGATGCAAGTTGACAAAGATTAGGGTTGGTGTTTCCAAATGTTTAAAAAGGAATGGAGTTAGCCACAATACTGCATAGTCCCATGTCATGAAGTAATGCAGACAAAATGTGAAGGTGTTAAGAAACATTCCAAACGTTGAAGAAATAGTGAAAAGCTTTATTTCCTGCTCTGTGCTTTCACAGCTCAAGCACTGTCAAACATGACAGCGCAACTTCTTGGCTACAATGTGGCTCAGTACAAGTCCTTTGAAAGCTACTGGGATCAGATAAAGCCTAACAACATTTTTACCAGCTAAAATTAAAAATTATTACGCTAGATTAGACACATACCAATCAGATAAAGTAGTTACAAGAAAATGCTTCTAAATTTTCTCACTTAGTCCTCATTAGTTGAAGGCCTTGAACATCCACAAAACCCCTTGCTGCGCTTTTTACTACTTTTCTTCCCACTGTGAATGAAGTCCCTAAGCAAGATCACTGTTTTTCCAGTGAATCTGTTCTTCCCTTTGCTCTTTTCATCAGCCAACTTCAGCAAAGTGTATTGTATGTTCTGCACATCAAACTGCAACCGTCCAATCTGTTCAGAACCTTTTCGTGCCTGCTCAGTTACTCTTTTTCTCTGGCTGTGTCTACTCTTTTCCAACTCAACGGAAGTTTCCCTGTTCAGAGACGGGGCACTCTCTTCGAGATCCTTTGTCAGTTGATCATTAGTATCTGCTAATTTCACAACAGCTCCCTCAACTTCTTCTATCTGTCTTTTAACTGTTTCATATTCAGTGTAGTCTCCCTTCTTGTTTCTCTTCTTTGTCTCCATTTTCTGTTTCAAATCTTGCACGCTTGTCTTAAGCATGCTCAGTTTCTGCGCATCCGAAGCAAGCCTCTCCAGTATCTTTTTTCTCTTACCATCTTGAGTTCTCTCTTTTATGCTTTTTGATAACTGGAACCTGTCAACACCCAATTCCTTTTCTACATCCAATTCTGAGGAGGTATTTAGGAATTTACCAGAATTGTCTGACTGATGGTATGTAATAACATCCTCTGTTGGTACAGAACTTTGCTTCATTGCTTCATTATCTATGGAACTATCACAGCAGTCCTGCTCAGCAGTTTCCCATAATTCAAGCATCTGATCATCAGTCCCACTATTCTCTCTCCTGCAACTTTTGGTGGCTGGAATGTCTGAGATATGATCAAGGGGAATGTCTTTCATCAATGAACCACTCTCAGGTTTTGTTCTCCATGAGTTGAGATCACAAGTGCTGCCATCTTTGAGTACCTTTTCTTCTTTTCTGCTGCTATTTGGTGAAACTTCCACGTTTGACACATTTGTCAGAGCTCCTGGATTAGCTTTAGTGGTTAGATTTTCTTCCTTCACATGCCTCTCAATTTCTTGCACCAGTGACATCTCAACCGCTCTAATCCTTGCCTTCATGCTCAGCAAATCTGAAACCCCATCTGGGGTCAAAATGCTTTTATTTTCTGCTGAAGTTTGATGGCCATTTTCTTGGAGACAAGTCTCAATTCCTGCATCCTGGAAAAACAAGCATTCATGGTAAACAAGGATAAGTAGAATTCATGTAATGTGTCTCCCGTATTCATTGCATCATTTAATGAGAAGAAATAATAAAGAATAAAACAGAAGTTTAGGGTAACAAGTCAATACAGAAAATACTACCTTTTGTTCTTGATTGCATGTAACAGGCACTGTTTTTATTCGAAGCAGAGCAGTTTGTTCTAAAGAAGCAAAATCCTCTTTCAAAGAACTAATGGCAGGTGTATATGCAGATAACTGTCCTTTCAATCCTCCAACTTCACCTTCCAGTTGACTGACTCTTTCCGTCATCTGTTTAATCTCCATGCTTTTTGCATCACGTTCATCTTCAAGTCTCATGCAAACTCCAGAAAGCTCGTTGACCTTATTTTCCAACAATGCTTCACTAATAGACGAAATCTGAAGATCAAAATAGAATGTAGCAGCCTCAGCCTCCCAAATTTCAAATTCGTTTGTTTTATCCAGCAGCTCTGAACTCAATGTTTCCTCCCTAGCCCTCTGTTGTTCAACTTCTTGACGTAAGGACCTCATCTGTGACAGTAAACTCCTGTTTGCTTCCGTAAGGTGTTCAATTTCCTTTTTGTGATTCATGGAACCTTCGGATAGTTCAAGAATCTGCCTCTCAAGATTTTCATTGATCAATCTTAATTGTTCTTTTTCTGCCTTCAATTTCTCAATATTTCTGCAGAACTCTGCACTCAATGTTTCTGCAGCCTTTAGCCTTTCCAACATTTCTAACAGCTCCTCATCCTTCTTCTCGAGAAGATTCTCTGAACTTTCAATTTGACAATTTAAATGCTCATTTTCAGCTTTGGATTCTTCCATATCTTTGCCCATCCTCTCAACTGACTCCTTCAAATAAACATTCTCAGCTTCTTTAACCTCAAATTTCTTCCTTAATAGACCAAGCTCCCGTTTAAGATCACTGTTCAAAGAGTGAAGATCACTGAGATTTTCGGCAAGTGCACGTTGTTCCAAGACCTTCTCTGTGAAGAAGCTCTCATAAACCAAACTAAGATTTTTCAGAGCCAGTGCCTCGTGGAGGATTATACTATACTCTTGTTCAGTGGCAGACTTTGCCTCTTTAAGTTCTAAAACACTCCCCATTAGTGAACTTTTCTCCTCAAGTAACCTACAATTTTCTTCCTGACACAATAGATTAGTTCTTTGCAAATCTATCAAGTCCATATGAAGGGCTTCTAATTTGGACTGTAACTCATTCTCCTTTTCTTCTCCCTTGGTCACTTCAGATCTAAGCTCCATATTGATCTCCAAAAGCTCAAGCTTAACCTTTTGCAACATTGCATGCTGCTCTCTTGTGTTTTCAAACTCTTGCTCTAGGAACCCTTTCTCTGTCACCAGTTCTGCTCCCTCAGATTCCTGTTGCGAAAGTACAGTTAGGAGCACAGAATTCTCTACAAGTAGTTGAAGTTTCTCCTCCTGGGTTTTCACAAGGGATCCTTTCAAGCCCTCAATATTATTCAAAATATGAGATATAGGCATTTCCTCTTGCTTGATCCCTTTGCCATGACCCCCACCAGAATCAACCTGAAGGGCTGCAAGCACTTGATGAATCCCCATTTTAAACTTTCGTATTTCATCCAACAAGAACTCTAGCTCCATTTGTTGCATAAGGTTTTCACTCTCCAACTCAGAGATAACTTTATCAGAAAATTTTGATTCCTCCACGTGCTTTTGACATTCAAATAATAAACCCATGTTCTTCTGCTCCAAGTCTTCAACACACTTTTGCAAAATAAACATCTCAACTTGAGCATTTACAGCTTTATCTAGTTCTTCTTCAAATTCTATCTTACCCAGTCGACGTTCTTCCTGTAACCGAAGAACTAGATTCTCCAAATTTGCCATGCGGGCCTCACTTGAATTTTTATGATTAGCATGCTTTTCTTTCTGTGCCAAAAGCAGCAAATGGAGTTCTTCTACTTGACTGACCCTACTTTCTTTGTCTTTCTCCATATCAGCATATTTTTCTTCCAATTTTGTAAACCTTCTTTCCAGGTTACCTAGTTTTGCTTCAACACTCTCCAATTGAGATACCAGGACACTCCTTTCATTCAGAAGATTGTGCTTTTCATTATTCAGTAAATTGCAAAATTCTTCCAAGCTACTTGATTTTGCCCTTAAACCTTCAAGCTCAATTTTTGCATCACAAAGGGACTTCTCCAGCAAGGTATTCTTTTCCAATTGATCCTGCATACTTTCAGTGATAATTTGTAACTGTGAAAGTAAAGCTGATTTTTCAGCAGCAAGACTAGATTTTTCCTCCTGCAGGACACCACAGGATTCTTGAAGTTTCTTCACCGTAACCCTTAAGCCATCCAGCTCATCATTCAAATTTGACAGGGAGGACTCCATAAATGCTTTTTCACTCAAAAGCTTATCCATATCCTTTGACTTCTCACGAAGAACTTCTTTCTCATCTTGCTCCATTTTGCACACCTCCTTTAGCATTGTGATCTCCTTCCGTAAATCCTTCACAGATGCTGCAAAAGATTTAGGATTTAAACCTACAGAGCCTAGTTCTTCCAGTATAGTCTGGTATCTATTATTCAAGACCTGGATTTCATCCTTTACTTGGCCAGATTCCTGTTGGAGGACATTACTTTCTTCAACCTTTATGGCAAACTCTCGTTCAAGTTTCTCTTTGATCTTCTTCAACTCCGAAATTTCTGTTTGCTGATTTTCTAATGATCTGGTGGAAGAGAAGTTAAGTTCATGCAAAGTTCTGTTTTCTTCCACGATATGTTGCATTTCCTCCTTAAAACCTTGTTTGGAAAGCTCTATGTCCTCCAATAGCTGAAGGCCATGTTTAAGCTCCAAAGCAAGAGATCTTTGCTCCTCTTGTGATTGAGAATACGACTTCTGTAAAGTATGCAGAGTAGTTTCAATTTGAAGAAAACGAGACTGCTCCTCATGCATCATAGTCTGCAGTCTCTCTAACTCCGTATGATTCTCTAGAAGCTTTTGATCTTTCATAGAAATCTTCTGCAATAGAACATCAGCTTCTAGCTGAAGAGATTGATTTGATTTCTCCAACATATCACACTGTTTTTCAGCAGTCTTCAGTTTTTCAGCCCCAATCTCAATTTCTCTATTTAATCGTTTAGAAATTTCTTGAGCATGCAAAATTTCACTCTCCATTGTTGATACTTTCAGCAAACACTGCTTGTACAGGGCAGCTACAGATTCTTTCTCTTCATTCAGGTCAGCAAGATTTTTCCTTAATGATTTAACTTCCAGCTCTGTTCTTTCAAGTTGCTGATTTAGCTTCAACGAATTCTCCTCCGCATGGGTGATCTTGGCCTCCAAAACAGATATCTTTTCAAGACATTGTTTATATTGAAGATGAGCTGCATCCTTCTCGGCCTCCAATTTAGCAAGTTCTTTTCTGAGATTTTTAGCTTCAGTATCTGCTTTAGCAGCCCTTTCATCATTTCCCTTTGCATCCATCTGGGCCAGATATAACGTAGTCTCCAGACTAGCTATCCTTTCCACGCACTGTTTGTACTGAACTAGACCAGCATCCTTCTCATATTTAAGCTCAGCAAGGGCTTCTTTCAATACATCAATTTCAATTTCAGCTTTGCTCGCTCGATCATCAAGGCCACCAGCATCTTGTTGCACCTTAGCTAGCTCTCTTTCCAATTCGGATAACTTCTCCAAACTCTTCTGATATTGAAGAAAAATAGAATCCTTGTCAGACTGTATAACTTCCAGTTCTTTTTTTAAGGATTGAACTTCGCTTTCTGCTTTCTGTGCACGCTCAGACTCAGAATGGTTCTGGGCCTTCACATTCTGATTTTCAGCCATTAATGGAGACAACCCAAACATATCGTTTAGCTGCTTTAGACCCTTTCTGCTAAGACCGCTTGGAGATTCTTCAAAATTCTCCCCACTCGTTTTTGATGTATTTTGGATGGAAGAAAATCCAAATGCATCTTTCTGTAAGGCAACCGACTCCAATAACGAACGAATTGGATGCGGAACTTCTGGTGTGTGCGGCTCAGCTCCAGTGCCTGAAGAACTACATGGTGAATCGTCATTCAGCAAGTTGGGGAATGCTTCTGAAATGGTTTTATGGGCCTGGCGTAGCTCCCCTGTCGCGTGATCATACCTCTCTGCCAAAGCACGGTATGCTCGATAGAACTCCTCAACTAATTTCATGAGTTCTGGCCGCTTCTTATAGTACATCTCTGCCCTCCTTGCAAATGAGTCCGCGTCTTCTTCAATAAGCTTGATCATTGCTTTTACTTTGGCATCCATGTCTGCATAAAGTATAAACACTTAATAACACTACTGAAAGGGCTACAGAAGCAATGATTTTTATGAATTTCGTTAGTGTAATCACTGCATTTGGACGAAATTTGACTCATGAAAAAGAGTCACAGCTTAGTGTGTACAAAATGAAAATAGTGACCAGCCATTGTGATCTCAAATTTTCATTTCCAGCAAATGGGTACACGTATACAAGGTTTTCAATGAAAAATGTGTAGAAAGCAAAATTCAGATTCTTCTAGCACAATGGTAGACATAGAAGATGTAGAGGAAAAATACAGACCCGTAAGGTTCTCCTGAAGCCATTTTGAATTCTTTGGGCTAATGTGGCTGTCCCACCACCAAGAATATAAGCGCCTGGACTCAGAATGTAACAATGTTGCCATAACTCCAGCAAAGAACAGCAGTAAAGCTGGATTTGATTTGGCCAAAGCTTGATATGGGATCCAGGCCAGACTCTCAGCTTATAGATTTCCACCACCAATGTTGATCTAATTTCAGACTCTTACGGTCTTTTTCTCCATTTATTTTACCTGACATCATATAAATAATCACATAGTTACTTCAACAAGAATAAATCGTATTCATGAAGTTCAACTTCACTTCTATGGTTTAATCTACAAGAAAATTGAACTGTCTTACCACAAGGATCTTTGTTTGTATTACCTGCTCAATTAGGTACGACTCCACGCCCTTATTGTTTTATTGAATTTCTTGCTCCAGCAATCCCGGTTCAAAATCAGGGAAACTGTCAAAAACATAAATAAAATTTTAAATAAATAAATATCAGAAAGAATTCAAAAGAAATTAACAGTAACATTAGAGGTAACACCCCGCCCCTAAAATTCCCAAACATGTTTCTCCAAATCCAAGAACATACTTAAAAAACCTTCGTTTTTCTTCTACATTGGTTTATAGAATTATCACAAACCCAGAGATCCTGAAGATAAAAAGCAAAAACAACCCACCAAATGACCAAAAAGAACAAATTAGTCACTAGAAAAAAATCTCTACCACAAAGGTTAGTAGAAACCAAAACAAAATATTTATTCATAAAGTTGTTTCCACTAAACCATGACATCCAGAAGACGGTGAAGCAAAGAAGAGACTGAGCGAGGCTAAAAAGACGGAAAAGCAGGAAACAGTGAGTGACATCAAAAGGAAGAAAAGACATTGTTCGCTCGTGAGTTATGTCATGATCAAACAAAAGATAACCTCGGAAAAAAAAAGACAAAAAAACAGAAACACCTACGAGATCAAGAACTCGCCAGGCCAAACGAACTAGGACGGGCAACCCCGACTCCACCAACCACTGAAATGAAAAGAAAACACAAAACTAAGCAAATGGGGATGGAGTAAATCACGAAAAGCACTGAACTTTAGTCCATTTCAGATCACTTGCACCCCAAAAACATGGAATCTGGCAATGGGAAGTGGGAAACTCCTATGAAAGTGTGATAACCTTACCCCCATTTTCTCTCTCTACATCTGTAAGCCACAAAGTCACACCTTTTCTCTCTCCTGGAGAGGGGCTCTTGGCATTATATTCTGGGCAGCAGGTTCTGACACTCCAATGAGTCCTTCACAGTAAAAAAAGTACAAGTTTTCAGAGTAAGGAGCCAAAACGAGATAAAGAATAGTTACTGGTTTTGTTTTGTGATTTTGCTAATTTCTCTTGTTTATGAAGGAATAGTGATGGAATCAGTGGGCAAAATGAATCCAACAAACCACAATGAACGTGGGATTGCGCACTTAATGCTCTCATCATGTTTTAGTTAAACGTAAAATAACTTTTATTGTTTTAAGGGAAAACAAAAATGTATTCCTCAGGTTTTTCGCTGTCTTTCATCGTTATTTTCAAACTTTGCAACGAAATTACTAACTTGCCCTTAATTGCCCATTCTTATTTCTACCCGCGTTTCTCTCTTTGCTTCCTTTATGGTGTGTTTTTTGCCCTGCATTTCCTCTCTCTGCCCCAGGGGTAAAATATTTTTATCACTTTCATTGTTACTATTTATATAATAAATAATACATGCTAACAGCTAAAAAACTGATACTTAAATTCCACTAATTATAAGTTATTTGATTTTTATTTCTATAATAATTATTTTATAAACGATTCAAAAAATATTTTAGTTTCTGTTGTTGACTGTATTCATATTTTAACGTTTTAACGTTATTGGTGAAATTTTGATCTTGATTATTGACTTTATTTAACCTAATAATATTAATTTTGGACGGGTTAATAATGCAAAATGGGTCAGTATTAACACATAAAAGTTGATAATATTTAAAAAAATTATATTAACCATCTATGTATATTCGTATATCAACAAGTTTAAAACCTGCTGCATTGTGGTTAGATATCTTGAATTCAAATCAATTTTTTATTATCTGTAGAGAGGGTTCTAGTAGTATGTAGCCAAATAAAGATTGATGAAAAAATATATAACTTATTATTATATGAATGACATTATTTTACTGTATGAAATATTATTTTTAATTCGTTAAAAACAGTGATTTGTTGTCTTTATCTCATTAAGTAACTTTTTTTTTCTCATAAATATTTTACACCATAAGTCTTACAGTTGAATTTAAATTAATTACTTTTGTTCAGTAAAAAATCACTTAATTACAATTATAATTATCACTAACTGTCTAACTATATGGGTTTAAAAGTAAATGGATATTAGAGTATTGAAGTTGTGTACGTTTAGAACATCAACTTACATAGTATAATTTGATTACTGCAGTTTCATTTCAGTTGTAGATTGAAAAAAGTTTAGAATAATTGTTAACATGTTCGTGCACATCCACCTTCGTGGATAAACTTTTTACAAAACCGACAATGTGGGCGGTGTTGTGAGAAAAGAAGATAACATATCAAATCAAATATCATATTTGTAATTTAATTAAAAAGTTATCTTGTTTTATATATCCACACAATTTCCATCATCCACAGCTAATGTCACCTTCCCCAAAGAAATATTCATAAAAATAACTGTTTCCAACAAATCTTTATATACAAAAAATTGTCTGGTTCCCTTTTATTAAATTATTCCAATCACATATTTTATCTATAAATTTATATGTAAGATTTTATTTTTACTCAAACTAATAATATGTTAATAATATGTTGGCGATAAATTTTGTTGTGGAAATATACATTTTATATCCATTAGAGATAAAATCAATTTATAAAATTTATAATATATAAGTAGATGTAAATCCTCAACTTATAAATTAGTTTTGTTGAGTTGGGTTAAATTTTAAAATTCACTTTTAACATAATATCAATATCAAATTAAAACATATCTTAACAAACTCATATCCACTAATTTTGTTTATCGTAGATATAAATATACCTTAATTTTTTACATGTATAAAATATATTTCCGATGGGATGTTATTTATATTAGTAATATTGATTTTTGATAATAGTCAAAGGTGTTTGGTCTGAAAATGAAGGTGTCTTTAAGGAAGTGGCATAGGTGGTGGGTCATTTCGTCAGAGGAGGTGGCCATTTACCTTTTAGCTCATGTACCATCATGCTTTGGCACAAGTTTAAATCACAATAAATGCAATAAGAAAAGAAAATTAAAGAACAATGGAAAAGTAAATAAAATAAAGGTATTATTAATGAGGGAGATTTTGACTTTGAAGGCTAGAAAATAATTTTGTTCACATTTAAAAAGCATAAATATTAAAATTACTTTTATTGTAAATTATTAAATTGTTACCATTTTTAGATAAGAATATCACTGAATTTTTCTATATATTGTAATGAGAATAGAAAAATACTACAATTGTCTTCTAAAGTGTTTAATATATTGCGATTTTAAAATTATTTAGTGACCAGTAACATTATGATTAACACTCCATATCTATCCTCAACCAACATAAAGCATTTTTACATTTTAAAATTATTATAATATATATATATATATATATATATTTTTTTTTTTTTTGAGAGAAGGTATATATGTTCTTTTAACTTAACTTTGGTCAAAACTAAAATCAGTTCATTTTTTAAATTTTAGACCAATTTAATTTTTTATCTTTTAAAAAATATATTGATTTAATTCTTTTAATTAAAATTTGATAAGTTAATTTGATGTTTAGAACATATTTTTCGATCTACATTAAAATGAAAAATGTGTCAAATAATATAAAAACTTTATATATTTTCATAAAAAAATACATTTAAAATATCAAATAAATCTAACCAAATTTGATTAAAATAACTAATTCATACATATTTAAAGTTGAATAACTGAATTTTACCAATATTAAAAAGAAAAACTAATTTCAATTTTATTGAAAATTAAAAAATATAAATATAATATATATGCACATTAGTATGGAAAGTCTATTTCCTTTCTCACGTTTAGTAATTTTCCATATTCTCTTATAAAAAACACAATTATAATAAAATCATTAAAATCAAAGTAATCCAAAATGGAGTTCACGTTTCAATTAAATATATAAATAGAATCAATTAAGTATATAAATAGAATCATTGGTGTCTACTTTTAATACTTGTCACTCAAAAATCACATCTTATATTCATATTTAGAAATAAAGATTAATAATTTTCAAAGTTAATATTAACTTCGCATTCTTGAGTTAACACTTGTTAACAATTTTGTATGGCTAATATTTTTCTTATATACATCTTATTTGACAACATCACATGACAAGGGCATTTACATATTTCTAGTTTAGTGAAGTAGTTGATTTTAATGTTTTACTTAGTAGATAAAACTCTTATGAAATTTTAACCACATAAAACACCTGTTTATTTGACTTACTATATTATTAGAATCTAAATATTTTATCAAATATATTAATTTACACACATGTAATCATTTATTCAAATAATATTATTCTCATAATTACTTACAATTACAAATTATAATAATCAAAATTCACGTCATATATTATCAAATTACACATTTCACACTTACTTCGTAATAATGTAGAAAGTATGAATTGATTATCGTAATTAAGTGTTAATTTATTATCATTTTAATATTTATGTAAAAAAAAAATTTCTCAATTTAAAATAGTGAAATTTTTTTAACTTAAAAATAATTAAGATTAAATTGAAATAAAATAACAAAATGTAGGAACTAAATTAAAAATTTTCAAATCAACACTAACATATAGTATTATCATATTACGTGACATGATATTAATTTAACATGTGACAAAATTTATATTTAAAAATAATATAAAAGAAAATAAAAAATTAAAAACAAGAAACAGAAACAGACACGTTGTACACCAGTTAATGTGTTAGTGTATTGTAACAAACTTTTTAAAATAGTCAAAAGAATAAAGGAATCTATTAGAGATATTTCTAAAAAATGAAAACTAATTTAATGATTTAACAAACTAATTTATACTTGAGAAAAAAAGTTGTTGGAAAAGGTGTAATATTGACTTCTATTTTACTTAGAAAAAAATATATTAAACTATGTTTCATATTATCATTATTAACTATGTTTGCATTCAAAATCATATCCAAATAATGAAATAAAAAGTTAGCGCATTAACTTGATCACTATCCATAAAATATGCACCTCAAAATACACCTCGTAACTATTACATTTGTAATCAATTTTCACACGAATATATTCGAGAGAAAAAGCACAAAAAAAAAATGTAAAACATTAAAAAAAGATAAACTTTACACTTCCACATCGATGAAGGATGTATTTGAAAAAAAAAAAAACTACATACATAATCGATTATGATAAAAGTTATAATTGATTATATAAATAGTGTTTACATCTCATATTACAAATATTATGTTCTTATACTTATAAACGTTTTTGTCCCCATACTTATATTTTTATATTATAACTAATAACAAAATTAAACAGCAAATATGTATTGACAATAAATTAATTTAATAATTTAGAAATGTGTTTGTACATTATAAAGAAAAGTAATAATCAGAATAAAAATATTAAAGTAACACATAAAATAATATTTTATGAATATATATTATTATAATGAAATATATAATTAAAATAAAAATATTAAAATAATTTATAAAAATAATTTGTTAATGTAAATTTTGATATTTTTTATATATTTTTTTCAAATACAAATTTTGGCAATAAATTTTATGTTAATTTAAAATTTATTTAACTTATTGTATATTTTAAAAATAATTTTTATATCAATTATTTTTAAATATATTTAAAAAATCATATCTACTGCTAACTTGCAACTAGGGATGACAAAAAATACTTGTATCCAGTGACGGAACTTGAACAAAAAATTATAGGGGTGCCAAATTAGTTTTGTTATATGTAATTTTTTTTAGTCAGAAAAAAAGTTCTTCATCTTTTTTCTTCACATAATAGTAGAGTTCAAAAAAATATTATTATCATTCGCTATTATATCGTGCTATTATATCATGATACCAAACCATGAATACCATTTTAGATAACCTCATCAATTTGATTTGGTGGTATTGTCACATTTGAGGTCGTTTTTCCCGAATCGCATTCTAATAAATTTTTAAATTCATTGTATATAACTCTAAGAACTTTAAAGATTTATTTTTGATCGTCTTGAATTCCTGCTTCTCATGAAATTTCTCAAGTTTAGTTAAGGTAAATGCATTTTTTTTCCATCTTTATCACAAACCTTCTTTAAAAAAAGAATCATTTTTTTTTACTTTTTATCATAATCTTTTTAATATAAATTTATCACATCTCGCCTATTTAGAAAAAAATAAATTTATATTCACAAATCACAATTATCACAATGCAAACCACTTTAATTAAATAAGCAACATTGTATAAATTCAAAACTTTAAAAAAAAATTACCATAGACAACGAAAAATACAAAATCCCTAAATTTCATAATTAAATATTATAATAATCTGGGAAAAATTATAATTAGGGTTCATACCAATTTCATAAAAGAATCCCTAAAATCATAATTAGGATTTATATTAATTTGGGATAAACATCCTAAAAAGAATCATAAATTTAACATACATAAATCATAATAAGATACTAAATTTGATACGTGAGAGATCATGCAAGAAAATATACTTCAATCTCAATCTATGTATTTCCCAACCTCTATTTCCCGATCTATCTCTTTGTATTTATTTATCTTCACACACTTTCATGATAATTTACATAGTAGAAAGATCTTATAGCCAGAAAAAAATCTTAATCTCTTTTATAAATCACCCATTAATTTTTTTTATTTTATCTTTTATTATTTTTTTTCATTACATAAACTTAATATAAAATAATATATAAATATAATTTTTAAAAATATATAAATATATATAAAAAAAAATTTAAAAAAAAAAAATTGGGGGAGCCATGGCTCCCCCCGTCACCATATAGTTCCGCCTCTGCTTGTATCCATGGATATCTGCAGGTAAAATTCGTGATGGATAGTTGTTAGTATGTATTACCCATGGTAGTGGGAAAGAGGTATTTTAATATCTACTTATAAACGAGTCAGATGCGGGTATCATACTATCCGTATCTACGGATACCTGTTATCATGTAAAAAATTAAAATTAAATTTATGTTTTATTAAGTTAAATTTAATTAAAATTAAATTTTAATGTATATTTCATTAGATTAGTTTAAATTTAAATTTAATTTATATTTTATTTAACATTTTTTTGTAATTCTATTTAAATTTAATTTTAAATATTTATAAAATATATATTTTTTAAATATTTATAAATAATTACGAATTACACACAAATATTTTTTTAAAAAGTACTCGCGAGGATAGCACTATAAGTAGCAAAGTAAAAATTTTTATTTTGGATCAAATCGAAAATAAGCGGTATCTATATATGATCTGACCAATTGTTATTCCTACCTGATAGTCTATTTCTTTTTAATCTAGATTACTTCATCCTCCCCTTTCTTCCGATTTCTCACTCTTTCTTATATTCAAAAGAATCTACTCCTCTTCCGTTAATGTTGACAAGAAACCCGCAATTTGACATAAACAGCAGAAGAATAAATATACAAGTAAAAATGTAAAACATTGTAATTTAGTTTCTTTTCTTTTCTCTTTTCTCGATTGTAGATGTGAAAAATCACCTTCTCTTGTAAATTCATCTTCTCTTTTCTTGCTATGAGAACGATGGAATCCAAAAACAAGCCCACCATAAAAGTTTTGCCCCTTTTCTTTCTGTCCTACATGATAAAATTTTATTTTCGCTTGTATAAAATAAATTTAAAATAAAATTTGTCAAGAGTTATTTTTTACACAAACATGTTAATTCGTCTTTATCTCTGAATATTTTATTAATATTAATATTTTAGAATAATAAGAAAATACAATGTACCATGTTTTCTCTTTTTAGAGATAAAGTGAGAGTGGACAAGTAATCCAAAATTGAAGAAAAGTAGAAAGTGAATTATTTTGGGGAGTGGGGACAAGGCGTTTGAACAGTCAAGAGTTTGGCATGTGATTTCGTGGTACCCTAATAAAGAAGGGCCAGTGGGGCACCCATGTGTCCTTCAAAACGTCGTCGATTCAATGCACGTCACATGCAACTATCTACGCGGATCTTGCACACCTAGCATTTTTATTTCTGATATGTTCTAATCATACATTACATATATACATGTTACAAATTTTATAAATAAGAGAGGTAATAAAATAAAAAATAGGTGAAGAAAAAAATTATATATATATATATATATATATATATATATATATATTATATTTTATATATACAATCATGCACTAGTGTGGGGGCACACTATTCACATGGTTTGCTAGATTTTTATTTTTCAAGCTGAATTTGCATAGAAATGTTGGTATTTCGATTACTTAATTTTTCATGATACTATTTTATAAAAAAATGTACTTCTCTTCATCATATAGCTTGTATAGTCTTATATTTTACCTTTTTCTTATTTTAAAGAAATAGCTGAATTTAAAATGGTTTGTATTTTTTTATTTAATGATCATGTCATTTGATTTTTTTTTTAATGGAAGTGTTGGTTTTGTTTTTTTTTCTTTTTAACTCATTAATCAACACTCGTCCTTTTGCCTTTTTTTAACTCTTTAGATAACTCACTTTTTTCTCCTTAAAAGAGAGTTAATTGATTAATGAGTGTCAAATAGAAAAAGACATAAATTAATATGTAGTTGTAAACAAGGAGACGAAAATAATAATCACACAATCCTATTAATGATTAAATACTTAAAAAAATGAAAAATATTTTAAATTATTTAACAGAACTTGAATTGAAAATGCATGAATTTATGAGGTATTTGAAATTTAATTAAAACTTGTATTTATTATAGAAAAAAGATGGCAATTAACTTATTTGTAAAACTAAAATTATATATATTATTTTTATGACTATCATTAAATTTTAATAAATAATCACGAAAACATTTAAAATAATAAATTTTTGTTATAAACCTTAATTATTTGTTTACCAAGTGTTATAATATCATGAACTTATGAAGCAAGATTGAAATTATAGAATTATATTAATACATAGTTTATAAGACCAACAATATTTTAATAATATATTTTAAAGTGAATAGGAAACAAAATCTATGAATATAACTAGGCAGTCATTTTTTCAACTCATTCTAAAACTTTTAATTTAGAAATTTTAATCAAATTAAGGTCCCGAAGAGCTCGTGAATAATTGATTGATTTAGACTAGTTGAATCTTAATTTTGGTAAGTAAAATTAACCCTACCCATGTTTTAGTTATTTTAATTTTTCTCTTCTTAAATAGATGATCTAGAGGGTATGTTGTTGGTGTATGGTTGATCTTGTGAAGACTTAGTTGAATTGAATGAATTGCTAAAAGAATTTATAAAAAAAAAATGGATGAAAACATAAACGGAGCTAATAATCCTTCTATGCAATTTTTGTGTTTGAAATAATGGATTGAAGGAAAGATGAATAGGTGAATTGATAATATGTTGAAGCTATAAATAATATAATTTTTGAATGAGATTTCTTGATCCGAGTAAAGTTATATTTGTTTTTTTTTTACGTAAATTTGGTCAATTGCCTAATTTAGATATTATTGACTTATTAGAGATAAGAAACATAGAAATATAGTATAATTTAAGTTTTGATTGCTCTCGGGCTTAATATCATTCATGTTTTTGTTAAAGCAAAATTCAAGTAACATGTAATTATTGTATTCATCATCTTATGTTTATTAAGTGGTGAGACCTAGGATTCAAGAATTAACTTCTAACTTATTGAGAGAGACATTAAGATTATTATCTCTCTTCTATAAGTATATCACTCAAGTATTGTCTTATACTTTCAATTGATATTACATATGACTCAAGTGTTATTTTGAACACTTAAGCATGATGTATAGGCACGAAACCCATATTAATAGAGTATCCTAAATTTTTGTTTTCTAGTTATGTAGACATGATTCTAGGTAATGGATAAATAGTTAAAGAAAACTTATATATAACAACTTGATAATATGTTTAATCTCTAGTTCGATAGTAGATGATTTATCTCATCTTGACACTAGGAACATAGGTCAAAGTTGAGTGGAATTAAGATATGATAAGTGTTATAGTCTAACGAGTTTGTTTACCATAATTTAGAATTTTTAAGAGGATATCACCCATTTAATTATGACTTAATGTATGATTAAATGTGAGTTCATTATCACTTATGTGCGTAACGTTGAATATAAATAAAATGAAATGCACATATAATGATTATATTTATATGTGATTATATGTTTTTTATTATATTAATTCGTGTCTGCACACTTTATATGAGAATATATGTTCTTATTGGTGAAAATTAAAGTGGCCAAGATATATGATAATTAAATTATATTAGGACTTTAATGAAGCATAAGGATATTTGTATAATTGTAAATCTTCAAAGCTCGAATATGCCCATAGTACTTATGCATAATTTTTTATAGTTTTATTTGACTGTGATAACAATTTTTTTTTTTTGTCAGGAGTTACAAAACTTACTATTTCTACTTTCTTTTTAAATTGGACCTAAAATATGAATTTTATATATATGAGTATTATTTAGATATTACTTAAAATTGAAAGTAACACATTATTTTTACTGAAAAAGAGTTATGGTAAGCAGTGATCTAGTTTGAGTCATAAATCTGGTAAGTAGGAGGATATTAGGGAAAAGTAGAGAAATTTGATCCAAAAACATTCTTGTTCTTTGGTTCTTTCTTTAGATGTTACTCCCAAACAAACAAACCTACCATTCTTTCGAGACAAACAGTTGCAAGAGTTGTACATCATTACCGACCCACATGATGTGATTTTTCTCCACTCTTTCCCACTCTCTCTAACATTATTGGTCACGAAACAAAGATGAATGAGACGTGTATATATTAGTCCACCCACACACACAATACATAATATATATGTCTTGCATATTTTCTCATGGAAATCAAAGCTTTATCTACCTAGCCAGCACTCTTAATTCACACTCACTACCACAACCCCCACCAACCATATAGAGGTGCAATTTGTCTTTCAAAACCATAAAGGACCTGAAGAAAAAAAAAAAGTCACGCCATTTATGGTCCCGTTCTTAGGTATTTCATAAAAAGATATGAATCATAGTATTGTTTTTTCGTTTCTTACTTGTGTTAGGCATGGCCACATCCCTCCCTCAAAGATTCTGAAAAGTTTCCATAAATCAACTCACAAATCTTCTTCGTCAATTCAGCAAAGTATGAAGCAAAAAGTTAGGGGAGAAAGAAAAAGAAAAAGAAAGTATAAGGGGATGTTGGGGACGTTGATGCTAACATTTTCGATCATGCATTGCAAAATTAATGGCATATATAAAAAATGGACTCCAGATTTCCATTTCTTTCTCATTATCACCGCACGTGGTAACAACTAGCCAGCATATCATAATATATATATACTTATCTCCTTTGTTTTCTATTCCTGGCATCTCATAATTGTTCACTGTGGTTGTGTAAGTAAGTAGCATGGAATGATTTTTCCTTTGCTATTTTTAAATATTGACTTTTTTTTATATTAATTTTACATATATTAAAAAAAGTGTGAAAAATATTTATGATGGTCAAGAAAAGAAAACGGTTACCCTAACATAAAATAAATATAGGATATTGATGCAATGGTTTGAAATTTTTGAGGTATGGAATGAAAGAGTTAGAGCGACAATAAGTCGAATAAGAATGCATAGAGTGAAGAATAAAATTTTAACGAAGTAGAAAGTATCAATCACTAGGCTGATGAAAAAAAAATTAAAAAAAAAAAAAAAAAAAATTTAAATTTTAAAAAAAAAAAAGTAAATTAAAATATTAATAAAAAAATTTAATAAATTAATAAAATTTTTTTTTTTTTTTTTTTCTCACAAGGAGGAAACCATCTATTTAACAAAGAATTTCATATTTAATTTAACAAAGAATCCAAATCCAACGGATTAGTAAAATATTTATTTGGTAAAGGAAAGCAGTGAAATGAAGTATAAAGTATGAGTGTAGGGTTTGGTTTGAAGTAGGAGAATAGGTAGAGTGAGCAATGGCGGTGGTGTAGGATGGACACAGGGAAACAGTTGGATGGGAATTAGGGATGACGAAAAAAAAATGAGTTATCTTCGTAAGTGGATACTTAGACCAGTGTACAAAAATGACAAAAAAAAATGGTCACATTTTTTTTAAATAATTGAAATTTGTTTATGTTAGATTCTTAACAATTTGATATAAAATCGATTAAATTAGGGCTTTCAATTTTTACTTTTTTAAAATTTGTCTTCTCCTTTTCTTTGACATGAACAACAATTGTGATTACATGCGTGTTTGCGGAAGTTTTGGAGGTCATTTTATGTTCTAAATTGGTTGTTATGAGTGTTTTCATGGTGGTAAACGTTTTTTTTCGAATTGTATTAGTTTTTGTGAATCCAAGTACCTTATTGAGGGAGGCGTTCTAAATCTTCATTGTATTGATGAAATTGAAGATGTAGTTGTTTTTTAGGATCTCATGACAATATATCCACTTTGTTGTATTGTTGCGTTTTTACTATTCACCAGATTTTGTAAAAATCATTAAAATTAAGTAGCAATTGATTTTTGATCAAAAATTTGTGGCAACTTTTTTCGGTGTATATTTGATAATAAATTTGTTACATATGCTAAAATAGTCATAGATTCTAAGATGAAAAAATTTGGTGGAGAAAATTTTTAATTGCATATTACTTGAAATGAAGAGAGAGATCCACTAGACATTGCAAAAAGGATTACAAGATCAAAATCTCACTCGATTTACTTTCTTCTTTTTTTTACTTTTTTAGCATTTTTAGCCATTTTTCTACATTTTATGCATTTGGTTTACATACTTACACTTGTTAAAAAAAATTAAAATGTTGTAGGTGCTTCCTTATACCAAATAAAGATTTATCAACCCTATACATTCTAGACATTTGATACTTTCAAGTTCAAAATTTTTCATTTTGTGATTTTATCATTTTACATGATGTTATTATTTGTGTTTAATGTATGCAGGATAAGGTCATATTTTTTTTTTTTTGTATTTCAGGTTTTGCTTTGAAGTCAAAACCAATTTAATTTTAAAAAAATGTCAAAAGTTAATAACAGCATATTACTTTCTTATTTCTAAAAAATCTTCGCTAAATATTTCTCAATATTCAAGTTTTCCTACAATTAAGATTCTGGAATATGACAAAAAACAATTCTATAACAAAAAAACGTTTTAATGTATTCCGCTAGCTACTTTTTGAACTAAGAAATGGCTTTGTAAAAACAATACTAGCAAGCTCATTACTCCTACAGGGTTATCATGAAAGAATGAGAAAAACGCAACGAGACTATGGTATTAGGCATCTGCTTACCTCGTCCATGTCCTTCCTTGTAGCTAACTCCTATGTCTTCTCTATAGTTGTTGATTAGTCTAGGAAAACGAAAGAAAATGCTATTTGATTAGAAAGACAGTTAAGAATGATTAGCGGTTACTCAAAGTAACTTCCAGTCAAACATTTAAATTCAAGAAAACCAGGATTTAGCTTTCATTACAGGGATATCCCAGATTTCATGGTGCCAAGTTGCTAGTAACATGCCACCTTATAAAAATATTGGAACTAATATTTTATCCCCTGTAGGAGAAGCATTCACCAATACAATAATGAAAATGTAATTGAAAATTAAATTATGCTAAATTCGATTCCACGACACCAACCACATTTACTGCATGTAACAAATCAAATTGCTGTTCAAAAGGAATAGTCCAACACGACGAATAGGGACTTAATAACAAATCATTCTCCAAGTACTCTTAGGATAGATGATAACCAGTAGTAAAGATATAATACAACTGAAGTGAAGTTGTACAATATGAAATGAAAGCAACATATTATTACGAAAGTAGAACAGAGCTCAATCATGTACATTAATTCACCTACGCATACAGCTCCAACTGCAACAACTGGAAATAGGAACCAAGAGGCTAACTTAAGAAGATTAGATCCTCAGTCACTTCGAAGATTGTGAGGGGTGAGAGACGGAAATGATGGGATAGATTGTAAGATCAACTTCCTCCCACCTCTGCGAGTAGGAGATGATCCCACGTCACAATTAGGAGAGGAGATCCTCTTGCCATTTGGAGAAGAAGTTTTGATGCAGGTGACAGGAGAGTCATCATCCGGAACAGTTTGCACAGGCATTTCAAATTTAGGTTGAGACCGCGGAGCACTTGATTTCCCGAGCTTTTGGCTGACAAACAATCCAGAACTGGAGATGGTAGTAACAAAAGATCTTGGTGGCTTACCCTTTGATGAAAAGGGTAATGGGATCAATGATCTGTGACATAAAAATAAACCAACATAAATAACGGACAACTTTTATCATAATCAGCTGACAAAAACACAGCATACCAAACCTGGAAAGACGTAATGGTGTTGTAGGAAGAGCATGATCAGGATGCTCTTCAGTATTCTGTGTTTCAGTTTTATGTGAAGCATTTTCCATCACAGCCTTTTCACCGGCTTCTGTTTCTTCTTCGGGCTTGGCTTCTATTCCAGAAAGAACAGAACCTGAACATAAAAAAAGAAGTTGCCATAATACAACCATTAACAGAAAAAAAAATTTAGAAGAGTAATATAGAGAATAGGGATTTAAACAGCAAAGTTGATGACTTTGATTGGCAATGCCTAAATCCAATTATTGCAACACACAAGAGAGACTTACCATCCTTTCTACCATATGTGTTCTTGCATCCTTCACATCTGCAGCTTATGGAGCAACCAACACCACCCTTCAAAATAAAATAATAGCTGTTCGTAATTCAAGTTAATAATACTGCAACTGGTGTGGCATACATGATATAACAATGGAGAAAACCTGATAACATTCACAGTATTTCTTAAGGCAGCTTGATTTCTTGCAATTACATCCTCTTTTGTGTCGGGCAGAAGCTGGAGTTTTGTTAGGGTCATCCTGCATGGAAAAGAATTGATATAGGTGAAACGTGGTTTAAATTTGAAAGTGAAAAATAAAGCTAAATTTTATTTTCTGACCCCAATTTCAGGTACAGAATCAGAACTCCGTATGACTTTAGGAGCAAAAGCAAGTGGATTTCGAGACTCAATCTGCTGGCGAGTTTGAAGGACGGTATCAACATGAATAGGTTTGTTAAAGCAATCACGACATGAACAGGGCTCTATGCAGTAGACTCCAGCAGCAAAGCACTCACAATAACTGGTAAAAAAACCATAAAAGTTTAATTAGAAAGACATTAAAGCCTGATTCGTTCCCAATCTTTCATGTCACAATATTGTAACAGTAATAAAACAGGGTATTCACAAAGCTCAAGGAAATTGAGAAGATTCGTGTTCATCATAAGTTATAAGCAAGGCCAATATAACATGGATAACTGACCCATTTACTTGGCAGAAGTATATTTAAATTAGAGGATACAAACTTTAGCTGACGTTGTTTTTGAAGTTCTAGTCAAAGGGACTGGGTCAAAGGATATTTTCCAAACTACATCATATGAGAATAGCATGAGATTACGTATTAAATCATTTTAAACTAAACATGATAGAAATGGCTATGGAAAATCATAGCAGCACCCACATAAGCTCAAACAAAAGAAGTTATTCACAACAAGTACATTTTCAATTCAAAAGAGAACCTTTGTAGATCATTTTGACTAAGATGCCATCTGTCAGGACTTTTACTCCCCAAACCAGATCAACTCCTGAGGTAAATGTTTGGCTTTTGCCCTTAAGTATTTCAAGAGGCAGGTGATGCCCAAATTAAAAACCGACTGCTTACACAAAGGTAACCATTATTTTTACAAAACAACTAGGTCAATCCTTAAAAGTTGTAGCCAACCCTTTTAGGACAGAACTGAAAGGAGCTTACATAATCTGATAAACAAGATTCCATATATAGAAGCTCCTAGAACAATCACAGTATTCATGAAAGCCAACAGCTCCTTTTAATAACCAACTGTCCCTCTACATATTTAGGCTTTCAGTAATTCCTAACAAGTCAATTGAGTGATTTCAGTTAATATCTGGCTGACAATACTTCCTAACAAGTCACTTGAGTAATTTCAGATAACATTTAACATGAGGAAAGGCCAAGGCCAAGTGGCAATATTAAGAAGTATGTCTTGCAGTGTGAACTGAAATTTTGCACACTATTATTAGGTGTATGTGCAACTTCGGCAGGCAGTATCTAGTTGACTAAATTAATTCAACGCATAAGTTCGGTGAAAGTCTACATCTACATCTTCAACAGCCAGAACTCAATCAAGTCATAACTTCATGAAAGAAAAAAGGTAGACACACTAGACCCCTTGGTTTCTTCTGAAAAAATAAATTCAAAATAAACCAGTTCATTAAAAGAAACTACAAAAATCCAAGGTCGTTGCAGATTGAGATAGTATGCCAACCCAAAAGAAAAGGGAGTGTTTCTTTGAACTTACAGCTTCAAACACTTTGATTTCTTACAATTGCAACGTTTGCAAGACTCCCCTTCCCCATCTGGTTCTAACCTGCGCCTGTAGATCTAGCTTTAGTACCAAGCTAATGAAGAAAGGAAAAGCTAAAATATAATGGAATGAAGGTAATCAAGCAGACTAGATAATGAGCAACTATACTTGCCTTTTCTTTTTTGGACTATTCTGCTGCAAATCTTCACCGGCCATGTGAACCAAAGGCTGGGTACAATCTTCACCAGGCTGAACTTCATTCTCTGATGGCTCCAAATCTTTCTCCACCGATATAGGTACCAATGATAGTTGATGATCTTGGCTAGCAGAAAGTTGCAAGGATGAGGAGGAGCTGGGAAGGTTAGTTTGCCTTCCAGATATCAATGTCTCAATTTTTATGTTTTTGCAATCGTTTAAGCTTGCAAGTGCATTCAAGTGCAAACCAATTCCAGGCAAAACACACTTCCGTGAATCCCCACTATGTTTAATGGGGACCAATTGCTTTCCTTTACTAACGTCCATCTCATCAGATTTTTCTGTACTGGAATTGGTGTTTGATTTACCATCTAGGTTCTTCCTTTGCACACTGGCCATCTCAAAATCTAAACAGCGTCTACGTATACCACGGTGTGTCACATAAACAAGCTAAATACAAAAACAAAAGTAATTTTAGATTGATTCATGAGCTCAACAGTAAACATAATGGCAGAGAAAGAAAATTATTCAACTTTCATTGTAATTTTGTAAACCAAAACAGAATATAAAAAAAATTATTACTCTACTACAACACATGTTAGGGAATGCAAAACGTGCTAAAGGAACAAAATAATGATTCATTTTTACAGGATGTGCTTTGAAAGTAATGAATGACTACAAACAACAGTCATACAACATTTTCCTAGAATTATAAATTTCATATATAAACAATGCAGGAATTAATTTACAAATATAATAAGTGTGTGATAGTGTATATGAACAGTAATCAAGAAATTAAGGTTCAAGACTTTATAACACGAACTCACGAACATCTAACTACAAGTAAGAAATGTTCTCCATACGTGCAGCTCACTGCATATCAAACAGACTTCATTTTCCTACCTTATCATCCACTTTCTCCATTGGATTGTTAGCCACCAAAGCAACATTGGTATGATTGTCTTGTCTCTGAACTGTGTCTGTGGCTGCTCCTGATTCACAAGGATGATTTTCAATTTCATGTTCTGAACCAGAAGCAACTGTGTCAACAATGTGCATTTGTTGACCCTCATTAGTGGCAGATTGTCCTAACAAAGTCCTAAAATTGGTAAGCTTTGTTGAAGGACTTAATTGTTTATTTATATCCTTCAAAGCTTCTGTCATATTTGGGGGACTAAACATTAACAGATCAGAGGCTTCAGCAATTAAATCATCCACACCACAATCTGGTCCTTCAACTTTTTCCTCATTTTGACATAAACCTGGAATATGCATTTCACCCTCAATTGAATCCTTTTCAGAGTCATCTGGAACATAAGCAACATCTGATCCTGGTTTGCCCGGCAGTTCCAAAAGAGAGTCAGCCTCATCAGCACAGATCACAGGTTCATACCCTGGGCTAGCCAAATTATATTTCAAGCCTTGTGGGACCTCAATAGAGATATTTGGGTTTTCATCACGTGGCTCGTTTGAGGCATCTCTTACGGAAATATTTGGATTGGTATTTTCCTGTGGCTCACTTGATTCATGACATAGTTGAGTTGAATCTGCGAGAGTCTTTTCGCGTGAATAAACATTGTTTATATCTTCAGATGAACCCTTAGCTTTGGATGCATCCAAAAGGTTATGCCTAAACAATCAGAGAACAAACAAAATCATGTCATTAAAACCTCCACAATTCTGTACAGACCAATGTCAATTGCAGTCATCAAAAGCAACAAACAACAAATAAAAAAAGTTAGTTACCTTCTGAGGAATCTGGATTCTCTGTGACAATTGACATGGGGTGATGTGAAAACAGATGGAGGAGATGAGAAGCTAAGCGAATTGAAGGTCTGGGTAATGTGAACAGATTTAACAGGCTCTATAGGAGATAAATTACTGATATAGTTAAATACAGGTGAATCCTGCATATCACCACCAAGAAGCATAGGAATATGGTTAAACAGGGTGAACCAAAGCAAAACTATGCATGCAAATCACAAGAGTTCATCCAATGTTTCATTAAGAAAGATCAGGGCAAATCAGGAGATAGGTTGCATAACAATCGGTTATCAAACCGGATCACATAATGATTGCTTTCATAACAACATAAAATTGTGCAAATTAGCCTAAAAACGAAAACCTAAAATCTTTAAGCACAAAACTCACAGAAATACGGCCATTGACCGAAAACCAGTATACAGAATAAACCGAAAATGAGACCTAAATGCGATATTTTGCACATTTGAAAAAGAAAAAAAAATCATAAACTTCAGTAAAAGACGAATCTGGGTCAGAAACTTCACTTCCCTCTGTGGACTATACTTTCAGAGACAGACACAAACGAAAAAGCTAACAACAATATCCCTTTCCCAAGTTGGTTCTAGACATGGGAAGCGGTCAAACTGAACATGAGGGTGATCTCGAACACAGAAACTGAACAAACTGAACATTTCACTAACACTTCAACATGAATTGACAGAAAACAAATTTAACCTAAAAAAAGTACTAAGATTGAGAAAGAGTAAAGCAAGTGCAGAGAAGAGAGAGTGAAGGAGGAAGGTAAACCTCAAACTGAGAAAGAGGTGTGTTGATCTTGCTCCTATCTGGCGTGTCCATTATTTGCAGAGAGCAAGAGAAGGAGAATCAACATTCGATCCTCTCTCTGAGACTGAGAGAGTGGTGAGTGTGAAAATGAAGGGTTTGCTTTGTGTACTTTACTGTTTCAGGGATTCAAGAATTCAATAGGCGGGAGAACCGAGTTTCTCTCCCCGACCCTACCACCCCCACCTTCTGCTATTATTAATTCATCTTTCTACAGTTATTGTGTTAACACTATTATTATCTAGTCAAATTTTATATTTTCAATTTAATGCTACTACTTTTTATATTTTTTTATTTATAGTTTAAATCAATTTTATCAATCAATCAAAATTATTGGCCGAGTAACTTTGCAGTATATTAAAGAAATTAATGTAAATAAAATCATCTCAGTATATAAATTTATGTTACCAGACCGGTTCTTTGATATATTATAAAATTATATTTCTCTGACTTGATCGAAAATTTTCGTGTTACATTTTTAAGACTTTATTTACTCTTTTTAAATGAACAAGATTAAATATTAGTATGCTTGTACATGAAAAAGTATTATATTCCATTATGATTATATCATTGACTGAAACTGTGCTAATAATGAGTTTTTCTATTTTATGTTATGGATGTGGAGGATTGGACTGAGTTACAGAGTAGTAAAAATGAAACTGAAAGTTGTGCTGTATTGAGTTTACAACAGTAAACAGTGTAACGCATCATCATTTCTTTTTCTTATGTTTTATAACATTTCTTGTTTCTGACACTAGTTATTGTTTTTGTGTTTTTTTTTTTTTTTTTTCTTTTTTTTTTTTTTTTTTTTTTTTTTTTTTTTTTTTTTTTATCCTCATTGCTTGCTGAGTAGATTTTTGTGGTTTAGTGTGCAGTGATAAGAGCATCAAATTCCGATTATCACGTGCTACCTGTAGAGGAGCGTCGAATGATAATGACGTGCGTTTATAAAACCAAAAATCTCGATAATTCTTAGGTGCTAAAGATTACAAGTTTGCAAGAATAATATGTGAATATTCTTTTTATCATGTTACTTCATATTCTTATTATATTATTTTACATTTTATTATGTAACTTATTATGTTATATATAAATCAGTTTTATTACAGAGTTTAAGCAGTCATATTGAATTGGATCTAATTGTACTTAATTTATAATTCAGGAAAATTTTCATTTGTTTCGGATTGTTTTTTTATTCAATTCAAGTCAAATAAACTCAGTCATAAACAAGTTAGATTGGTTATGTTAATTGACAAAAAAAATTAAATTTTTTATAAATAAATTATTAAATTAAGATTTTAATATTTTAAGATAATTTGAAATTAATACATTTTAGATATGCATGTATCAATTAAATAATATTTTATTAGTGAAAACACAAGTTTGCTTACATTTTTGTGGTAAATAAAGTACAAAGTAAAATTAAAAAATAATAATAAATTATTTTTTGGAATTTATGTTATGAAAATTGTGAACATAAAAAGTCATAAAACTAATGTTTTATTAAATTTTATAATATTATAGCTATATTATTAAAATAATTTTTATTTTTACCAAAATAAAATGTATAATTGTAATTAAATATGCATGGAAAAATATAAAACAATAAATTAAGTGAAAACCTACAAATTATATGTTAGGAGTGATTGTGTTTTTTTAAATAATGAAATGGTACTATTTTAATAATATAAAACTTATTTATAAATAGTTTATAAAAAAAATCATTACATAAACAACATTTTATCTTCTAAAAATTCCTATGTAGGAATATTTTCCTTCTCTTCCTTTCTATAAGTTTCTTCACTGTCTATTTAAATTTTTAAAGATCAGAAACCATAAGATTGTTTCTTGCAGTGAGTTAATTAAGATCAATTAATCAATTTTTCTATTTGACGTAAGTTATAGTTTTCGCGTCTTTTGTGGTCTTGTGTGTTTTGGTTTGCATGCGACTCTATCAGTGTTGCATGTCAGATTTCAATCTTCTCTGTGAATCTTTGTTTATCAATGATCATACCAATATTATCTAATCATGTTTGTGATATTTTTATGTGTAGATAGAGCATCCCTATAAGTTAAAGAGACTTTGTTGTTTTAAGATCTTAAGGTTGAGTAGTCAAGGTAAGAGAAACTAGTGATTTTAGTGTGAGTGAGTTTGTTATTGTATGTTGTGGTTGATTTTTTATTTTTGATGAGTGAATTGTGCTTTTGTGGTAGATTTTTTGGTATGTATGTTTGTGGTGTGCTAAATTTGTGCATTATGATCATTTAGAATTTGTTTACTTGTTTGATTAGGTGGTAATCGAGGAAAGTGAAATTTTAGTCATTGATCCAATTGGTACTATGATTTAAAAATTGTTTTGGACCACATAACCTGAAGTAAAACCAATTAGAACAATGAAACAGGTCTAAATTATTCAAAAACTAAAATTTTAAAGTGTTGATATTTGGTATGATGCTGAGTGATATCCTTCACAAGCGTCACAAAATGTCTGTACAGGTATGGGAGCATTTGAGCTCCAAGACACTGAGCAGTGTCATTTGGCACTGAGACTAGTTTTCATGAGGCAAATGACGTTGAGCACCAAATGCTCTATTTTGCTATTTTTAGTGTTTTGGTTACTTTTGATGTTATGTGTATGTTTGAACTATATTCTATAATTTTTATTGCTATAAATTTAATTGAATTTATGGTTGTGAACATGAAATATGACATGGTTGGAGGAATTTCAAGGAGAAATAATGGTGGCAGTTTTAGTGTATGCATGGACATAAGGATTCAATATGGAGGGATAATAACAATTTACACTCAAGTATAGCAAAGTAAGTTATGTGGTGAAGAGAATAAGGAGGTCCTAATTATTGAACTTGTTTCGTCATAAGCATGAATGAGACTTATTTTGTGAGTGGTTAGATAATAACCCCATGAGGCTAAACTCTGCAAAGTTTGGGAGTCACCACAGGTGCACACCACGAGAGCAGTGGCAGAACTTGGACAAAAACTTTAGGGGCGCCAAATTAAATTAGTTACATATAATTTTGTTTAGTTAGAAAAAAAACTTTCCGTTTTTTCTCTTCATTTCCTCTGCTTAAAACAAACACACATAATAGTAAAATTAAAAAAAAAATATGACTATCATTCGTTATTATATCATGATAAAAAACCATGAATATAATTTTGATAAGCCCTTCATACCTCATCAATTTGATTTGGTGGGTATTATCAAAGTTGAGGACGTTTTTTCTGGACCCCGTTCTAATAAATTTTTAAATTCATTATATTTATCTATAGGAACTTTATATATTTGTTTTTCATTGTCTTGAATTCTTGGTTCTTGTGAGATTTCTTAAGTTTAGTTAATGTAGATGCATTTTTTTCATCTTTATCACAAATCTTACTCTTTCCAAAAAAGAATCAATTCTTTTACTCTTTATCATAATTTCTAATATAAATTTATCACATTTCATCTATTTAGAAAAAGATAAAATTTATATTCATAAATCACAATTATCACCATGCAAAACATAACAAAACTCATACAACTTTAATTAAATAAGTAACACTACATAAATTCAAAACTTTAAAAAAATTTACCATAGGCAGCAGAAAACATAAAATCCCTAAATTTCATAATTAAGGGTTATAATAATTTGGGAAAAATTATAATTAAGGTTCATGCAAATTTCATCAAAAAATCCCTAAAATCAAAATTAAGGTTTATAGTCATTTGGGATAAACTTAATTTGGAAGAAACATCTTAAAAAGAATCATAAATTTAACATATACAAATCATAATAAGATGTTAACCTTGATATGTGAGAGATCATCCAAGAATGTATATTTCAATCTCAATCTATGTATTCCACAACCTATGTTTTCTAATCTATCTCTTTTGTATTTATTTTTCCTCACACACTTTTATGATAATTTACGTGATGGAAAATTCTTATAGCAAAAAAAAAAGTATAATCTCTTTTATAAATCAATGTCTCCATTAAACTTTTTATTTTATCTTTTATTATATTTTTTCATAATATAAACTTAATATAAATAATATATAAATATAATTTTAAAAAATAAATAAATATATATAAAAAATAATTTTCAAAAACTTTGGGGGAGCCATGGCTCCCCCTTGTCCTTAAGTAGTTCC
>Ga0214545_1001796_pt1 | contig 40848 bp, 32 predicted proteins | sample CNSS4metaG_FD_160064 | JGI IMG/M metagenome (GOLD analysis project Ga0214545, IMG submission 160064) | Root nodule microbial communities from cowpea collected in UCLA plant growth center, Los Angeles, California, USA - CNSS4 | ecosystem: Host-associated > Plants > Roots > Nodule | place: USA... | reverse complement strand
GTTCTTTTTTTTTTTTTTTATCTCCAGCAACAAACGAGTATGTCGGTTGGCATGTAAAAGTTTAAAAGAACGATTAAAATTTCCGTGTCACCATTTAAATATGTCACATTCCTACTTAAATAAGGAGCAGACTTGTGTAAGATCCTTGTTGGTAGGTATGATTTGTATGTTACCTGTCATGCTAGGTTGCTTCTGAGATCATCTATCATCGCTTGTATCTTAGCGGTTTTGCTGCATGTTTTTTACGTCAAATATGAGACGTGATCCTTTTATATTTAGTATTTTTTAAGACAAATTCACCCTACCTACTGCTCTCGGCGATATCATTGTTCTTCTCATTTGAAGTGGAAAACGGGCTTGGTTGTGTAAGTAAAAGGACCTAGTTGTATGCAAATTGTGAAGAGCGGAGGTTGCGATATAGTTTTGAGGCACTTGCTGCAATATGTTGCATGCTCAATTAATCAAAGTATTTAAAATTAGAACATAATGGCCTGACCACTTTAATATCTGCAGTTGAAAACAAATCACTTATTGTGTCATAGTAATATTTGCTGCTTTCAAGATTGCTATGGGTTATGTTAGATTTTGCCATGCATGTCTTTGCTAGCAAAATTGTATTTGATCTTGTCAATCTAGATATTTGATGTTTATTACTCTTCAGTGCTGATAAATGATGACAGTGTATCTTTTATGTTAGAAGTTTTACAGGTCGGTCATAAGGGGAAAATTAATTTGCGTGTTCTTCTATTATCATGTAGATGTTCTGATCCCACTGTTTAAGAGCACAGTAAAATCTGTCTTCTGCATCTCATGTTGCCAGAATCAGTTCTTTTATTTTTCTCTGAATGTGTCTGACACCAGAGTTCAAGAATTACCACTCAAGTTATTAATAATTGCTGAAATTTACATGATTAAAATAAGTTGGCTTTATATATGTTACACACCAGTGTTTTATAACACTGTTGCAAACTAGTCATACAAAATGTTGTATGGATAAGATCCGTCTAATGGGTTAAACTTACATTGAATACTGTGTACTTAAAACATGCCTCATTGCATATAAATTGTATGAGCTGTTGCATGAATAACATATCTCTTGAAGAGTTTAGAAGCCATTAGACATTTGTGTCACATGCAGACACACATAAATTAAGTTGTGTACCTTGTTTTTATTGTGCATCCATGAAAAGAAGCATCAGTGATAAGTGGTCTATTTATCTGTGAGAACTCTTCATTATTATGTGATTATTGACGTGTGAGATTTTTTGTGACATACATGGATTTATTAGAGAACATCTGAATTGTATGAAATATGATAATAATGAATTCCCTATTGGAATACCATTCAATATATAGTCCTTAAATGTAATTATTCAAAATGTGTACCCATCATTATAAAAACCATGCTTAAATCTATAGGTCTGTCTAAATATGCCCTTTTATATATATAGAGAGAGACCATTTACGAAAGTTTTATTACTTTCAAGTGGTGGAGAAAAATAACATAACCAGTATCAGTTTATCTTAGTTTTATTCTATTGTCCATTAGTGTGGGTGTTACTTACACATTACAATATCATGAACCTGTTACCACATCACAATCTAAATTAACTCTTACTTTTTATTTGAACAGTGGAAACAGTCCCAACTTTTACCGTCCAGGATATCTGGGCCACAGATTGAAATGTTGGGACTAATGAATGGTTCACTATCCCACAGGACTTTAAAATGGAAATGCAAGCCATGCATATTCATATGAACAAGATAATTTCATAAACGTCACAATTCTGTATGCCCACTAGGATTAAGGGACAACTTGTGTCTCCTGCAAATATTCTCTCCCCAAACCTACTCTAGATCTTTGCCCCACCCTGGATTGGAGCTACAATAATAATAATCATCACACTTAATACATAACATAGTTGCATGAATCCCCTTTTTAGAAATTATTCACACTGTTCTCTGTCCTCTATTATTAACCTATGATTGAATGTGGGAAATTATCTGTTTCGGGTCGACTATTTTTTTCACTTCCTGATTCATCACCTAACTGTCCTGCCCCCACCACCATGTTTTACTCCATCAATGAAAACCTTACTGTACCATTAGATTCTCTTTACATACAACTAATCAATCCAAAACGACAAATTTTTATATTCTTCCACTTTCATTTCAGTCCTTAATTCTTACACTTCAAAATATTTGACCATGCATCATTTTCTACGTTCCCAAATGTAAAAAGGGGGCGCAGGATGAGTTTTTCTTAGGTGTATACAAATATTCCCTTATCAAATCCAAATATTCTTGGGTATTAGAAGGGACATATGAAAGATATTTGTTATCAATTAGTTAAAAAACAGATATAAAAGACTATGGTATTATCTTAAGTAAAACTTTAAATAATGAAGTTTTACATGTCTTTTTGTTATATGTTATTTTTTTTATACATATAGTATTTGACTCTTTTATTTCTACTCAATGTATTTTTAAGAAATTCTAACTCGCTTTACCTTTGTGTTCGATTAATAGCTTTTTATTCTTACTTGTTTTATGTTTATCTTCTATAATATTTAACTTCCACTTTATTTTTCAATTATTTTGAGGCTTAAAATTACTGTTTGCTTTTTTGGTGGATTATTATATTCTCTGCCACATACCTAAAATCACTAGCACAAGAGAAAAGTAGTGAACAAGAAAGGCATCGTAAAAGCCTTTGATACTGATTTTTCGTACTAAGCATTCTCAAACTCATGGAGAAAGGTTGTTCATCTTCTCCCAGAACAGGCTTGCTTTCGTGTTGGGGATGTCTCAAACTGAAGCTTCCATGGAGAATAAAGAGACCATGTTCTTACAAACCCGTTGGTGGTTTCGGGTATGACCCTTTAAGCTACGCGCAAAACTTCGATGACGGTTGCATGGACGACGATGAGGAAGATTCTTCACGTCGCAGATTCTCAGCTCGATATGCTGCTCCCTCAACTTCAACCAAACCTCTTAACCAAGGATAAGGTTCAACTTTCACGCTTTCAAGGTACGCTAATACTGTATAATACATATGTATTATACGTAATTAACTACAATGTACTAATCTCGTTTAAGCAAAATTTATTTGGTTGATGCAGTGTTGTTGCTTTTGTGTCGAACAAAACTTCTAGAGAGATTGGTTATTCGTTGGAATAACCGGTAACTTTTGTTAGCTTACTAATTAGCATTCGCAATGGTTATATGTACTATGTAGTGAAACTATATATATACATATAAATATATATTCCCTAGTTTAACAGTGTGAAACTGGTTGGTTCTACTAGATGAAGGGAATTTCCTGTTTCAACAGAAACCTACTACAGTATCAGAGAGTTATTCATTTTCATTATTTCTTAGGTTATTGATTTTGCTTTTTTTATATGCATTGGTGATTAAAAGTCTTTCATTTCATCTTTGATATTGCACTTTGAGCTTGCCACCCAAAACAAGAAAACTCTATCAAGCAAGAGCATTTTTTTTATATATATTCTGCAGCTCCTAAAAAAAACTCAATTTTTTCAGTGCATACAGAAAAAATTGTTGGATATGTGCTAGTTAAATAATAATTATAATCATTAGTTAAAGCATAATCCTATTTATTTAAGTGTAGCACTCTAAGCATTGGTTAAGAATTTAAATATAAACGAGAAATCCTAAATTAAGTAATAAAGAACAATATATAATGAAGAACAATAATATTGTCTTTTAGGTAGGAGATCATATTTTTTTATGTTTTTATATAAATTTGTTCCCAATCTAATGACTTAGAATTTCTCCAAACACACGTATTTAAGGAATTTAATATTAAAATATTAATTAAGTGTTGAGAAGGATAAGTTTTAGGACATTTGTAAGAGAATGAAATCTTGTGCTGGAGATAAATTTTGTTGGGATTAAGTTCTACGAATTAGTGATGCATGAATTGAAATTTTTATAATGTAAAGGTCTTTTAGAATTTAGGGTTTTTGATGTAACCATCTAGTTACAAATATGATAATATAATTTATTTTTATAATTATGGTATAAAATTTATATGGGTAACAATTTTTTAAATGAATGAAATATTTTTTTTTTTTTTTTTTACAGAATTACTTGTTTATTAGACTTCAAAATTATTTTCTTAAGAAGCAAGCCGAAGACATTGCTTGTTTTCTTTGACTGTTAAAAAATTACATTCAGAAAACGACAATGATATACATCAAGTACAGCAGAAAGAAGCAACTACTGTAGTGTAAGTTGAGTCCATGTGGTTCAACGCCAGTTTTCCTTTGTGCACATTAATTGATCGGAATAGTATGGTATGATATAAGTGCACGTGAATTAAAAATAACGATTTTTCTTTTTTTTTTATAAATTTATTGTTTTAACGTATTTGAATTGGAGATGCTGTCAATGGTTTATGTGAGTGTATGTTTCATGGTGCTGTATTTTTTCTAATGAACCTTAAAGTTTTGAGTTATTGTGTCTCCATGTAGAACAAATTACATATCTAAATATAAATAATTAAACTTAAATTCATATTCTTTTGAAAGAAAATAATTTTGATATTTACCAATTAATTTGATATTAAGTTTAATGCTAATTTAAAAAAGATCAAATAAAAAGTTAAAACCATTTATAAAGATAATGACGATATTATATGTTAAATATATGAAAACACAGGAAAAAATAGTGAATTTCAAACTCCATTAAAAATAAAAAATGTGATATGATAAACAAACAAAAAATTAATATTAAATATATTTGTATAAAATTTATATTTTTAATGTATATTCACATAATTAAATTTTGTAATTATTAGCATTCTGAAGATAAAAAACGGATACCATACATACATATATGAAAAATGATATATTAACAGCCACTTTTTAACAACTTCTCCCAATACCTAAGGTGACAATGTTTTTTTAATTTCTTAATTTTTTTTTGCACAATTCCACGTTGGATGCTTAAGTGTGAGAGAGAAAGGGAGGTTGATGGAGTGACAAAAATGGGTGAGGAGCAACACAATGTTTTTTTAATTTTTTAATTTTTTTTTGCACAATTCCACGTCGGATGCTTGAGTGTGAGAGAGAAAGGGAGGTTGATGGAGTGACATAAATGGGTGACGAGCAACGAGAGAGAGAGGTTGAGAGCAAGAGAGAAAGGTTGAGAGCAAGAGAGAAAGGAAGGTTGATTCGGGACATGAGTGGCTGAAGGGCAAGGAGAAAGAGGAGTGAAAGTCGTGAGAGAAGTGGAGAGCAGTTTGTTCTTTCTCCATCCCCAAGTTTGTTCTTCCTCCTGCTCCCAAGTTTTTTCTTCCTCCATCTCTGAAGTCTCTTCTTCGTCCACCCCCCTAAGTTTCTTCTTCCTCCATTCCCCAAGTTTATTGTTCCTCCGTTTTCAAAGTTATTTTCTGATGGGTTCGTCATTTTCCCGTTGATGGAGCAGAAAAAGTATTGGGTTTACCCACTGCAACAAATTTGTGGTTTAGGGTTTAGGTTTGTGGAAATGAGGCATTTTTGTTTCCCTTATTGGAGAATATTTGATAAAGTGTGGATTTTTTTTGTAACAGTGTTGTTCAAAAGCGAAAGTGGAAGGTCAGTTGTAGAAAATAATCACTCTAAAGCGGAATCTGCAGGATTGGTGTTTCTAGTTTATGTGCGAAGCAGAGGGTTTGTAAATGTGAACCTGCATTTTTCTGCATTACTTTGTTATCCTTCACCTTATACCAACCTCATCTACGAAGCAAACATGTTAAATTCTCAAAATTTAAGGGCCACTACTTTCATGTGGGTGAGGGAAAACAATGTAATGCAGAAAAGTGCAGGTTCACACTTACAATAACCCCGCTTTGCACTTACGCTGGAAGTTTTCATATGCAATACGTATGGCACAATTTGTAAAATTTATAAATATAATTCCTTAGTACTTGGTGTGAGTTAACTTTATTAATGACGTGTATAAATTATTCACTTCACCAACGGGATACTTATAAGCCAAGTGAAGAATGAGAAAGATTTTGTTCAAATCATTTAACGTAGGTTAGCAGAACTGCACACCTTGGTTTGCACTTAAATCTAGGACGAGGAGTAACACAACCATCTATTGAAATGGGTTCACCTTATAACCCACCTCATCCACGAAGCAAACATGTTAAATTCTCAAAACTTAAGGGCTACTACTTTTATGAGGGTGAGGGAAAACAATGTAATGCAGAAAAGTGCAAGTTTGCACTTACGATAACACGACTTTGCACTTAAACTGGAAGTTTTTATTATGCAATACGTATGGCACAATCTGCAAAATTTATAAATATAATTTCTTAGCACTTGGTGTGAGTTAACTTTATTAATAAAGTGTATAAATTATTCATGCCACCAACTGGATACTTATAAGCCAAGTGAAGAATGGGAAAGATTTTGTTCAAATCATTTAACTTAGGTTAGCAGAATTGCACACCTTGATTTGTACTTAAATTCGGGATCACGAATGACACTACCCTTTCTTGAAATGGGTTCACCTTATTACATTCCACCTCAACCATGAACCACACATGTTAAATTGTAAAAACTTAATGGCTACTACTTTAATGAAGGTGAGGGAAAACAATGTAATGCAGAAAAGGGCAAGTTTGCACTTACGATAACACCGCTTTGCACATAAACTACAATTTTTTCGTATGCAAGACGTATGCCACAATCTGCAAAATTTCTTGTTATAACGTCCTCTAACATCGGTTAATTAACAAACTTTATAAATTATTGATGCCACCACGGAGACTGTTGAAAGGGATACTTATAAAGAAAGTCAACCAGGGAAAATATTTTGTCCAAATGATTTAACGTAAGTTAGCAGAACCTAAACCATTACTTTGCATTTACATGTGGGATAACGAGTGACATAACCATTTCCTTAAATGGGTACACCTTATTCCAACCCACTTCAACCATGATGCAGATATGTTAAATTCTCAAAACCTAATGGCTACTACGCACACCACGGTGAGGGATAACAAAGTAATGCAGAAAAATGCAGGTTTGCATTTACGAAACCATTGCTTCACACATAAATTGGAAACACCAATCCTGCAGATTCCGCTTTAGAGTGATTATTTTCTACAACGGACCTTCCACTTTCGCTTTTGAACAACACTGTTACAAAAAAAAAATCACACTTTATCAAATATTCTCTAAAAAGGAAACAAAAATGCCTCATTTCCATAAACCTAAACCCTAAACCACAAATTTGTTGCAGTGGGTAAACCCAATACTTTTTCTCCACCAACGGGGAAATGACGAATCCCATCGTAAAATAACTTCAAAATCGGAGGAACAACAAACTTGGGGAATGGAGGAAGAAGAAACTTAGGGGATGGACGAAGAAGACACTTCAGAGATGGAGGAAGAAAAAACTTGGGAGAAGAAGGAAGAACAAACTTGGGGATGGAGAAAGAACAAACTGCTCTCCACTTCTCTCACGACTTCCACTCCTCTCTCTCTCCTTGCCCTTCACCCACTCCTGTCCCGAATTAACCTCCATTTCTCTCTCGCTCTCAACCTCTCTCTCTCCTTGCTCCTCACCCACTTCTGTCACTCCATCAACCTGCCTTTCTCTCTCGCACTCAAACATTCAATGTGGAATTGTGCAAAAAAAATTAAAAATTAAAAAAAACATTGTCACGTCAGGTAGTGAGAAAAGTTGTTAAATATTGGTTGTCAAAATATATATATATATATATATATATATATATATATATATATATATATATATAATAATGGGAAAGAGACATGCTTTTATATTTATGTCTCTATATTTACTAGGAAAATAAAACTAATAATGTTGATTATATAAATTGCATAAATTAACTTATAAATTTCGTTATATTTATAGATTTGTTTAATCTTAGTATTAGTACAAAAGTTATTGGACCAGACTTTAATAAACATATATACTAGGAATATCCCTATCATCATAATGAACCAGATAACCCTGAAGCGTATATGTATAATGTGTTCTGAGGAATTTATTGACTTTAAAAAATGTCGAAACTCCAAGTTAGTTTCAAAAAGTTTACTGCATAATGAGAAACATAAAAGGATCCAAACAAGGGAATTCAAACGATCTAATCCAACAAATATATGCAGAAATATACATACAATAAATTGCACTTTTTCCTTGCACAGAATTTTACCAGAAAATTTGGCAAAAGTGAAATGCTGCTGCAATATAATGACTGATATGAGAATCAATGCACATGGAACCCATCCACAACTATGACTTCTGCTATGTACATTTGGCATCTGTTCCCTGCCAGGGCAAGCTTTTTGTTCAACTATGGTAAATTACTATTGAGATTGTAAAATGGGGAAGAATATATTCCCAACACATGCTGAGAATATATGGTGTATGACTACTTAGGGTAAAATTAATAACAACAATAACATAAAAAAAAAAAATTAAGACATTTGCTCATTTTGGGTATTTCTTCGGTCCATTATTATCTTTTTTATTAACTAAAAACTTTGAAACTCTCTTTCTAAGCATCATTTGTATTTGAAGATGAGTCCAAATGTCCTTTAAAATTGCATATACAGTTCGAAAAAAAAAATGTTGTGTTTCCATCTCTCAATACATCGTGTTTTCGTTCAATCTCGTTATATTGAACATGGATTCAATGACTAATTTGGACTTAGTGGACAAGTTTTGAAAATTTATTCTCTTCAACTTAAAATTATGTTAATTTCTCCACTAATAACATATTAATAACTAATGTTTGTCGATCAATAAAAACAACTCAGAGTATTAGTTTTTTTTGTTCAATATTCCATCCATAGACAGCTTTTTTTAACATTTGGCAGATCATGACAAGCCCAAAATAACTAAGAACCAATGATGTTTAACATTTATATTTTTTTAATCAGGTTTAACATTTACCTCTTAATGAAAGCATTGTCGTGCAAAATGGAAGAATGAGAGCTAACCAATTGCAAATGATAGAATATTATTGTAAGAAACTTGAATGTATTTCCTATTAGCTATTTTAGTTGCAGTATTATAAAGAATTCATATTTAAGAATACTATTCAGATAAGTAATGCAGAATTTAAATTTATAATTTACATATATTTTAATTGTTGTTAATTTTAATTGTCTTATATTTTGAAAGCTAAATTTGAAGTTCATTTTAATACTTATAGCACAAAATTAAGATGCCATTGACAATAATTTTGACAATAAAGCAATGATGGAATTAATATATACTATAGATGAATTGATGACGATGGTTTCAGAAGGAATATAGATAAATATTATTGGGTTTCTTCTGTTGATTATTATCTAAATTAAAAAAGAAAACAATAATATATAGTTGAATTATTCTTCACCATCATTCAAATTTATTAATTTTTCTATGTCAATGATATGGACAACAATCTAAGAACATTACAAGAAAGAGAGATGAGATGGTAACAGTACTAAAGATCTTTATGTCTAATTTATGCTTTCATTTCTTACATCATCTATCATATACATTTTTTGTTTAATTATATAAGAAAAATAATGCCATGGATAGCTCCACTGAAGAATTTGTGGGTAATGAAATAAGGAAAATTTGTGTAAGATGTATAGTTGTTAACCATATTTGATTTGATTTAGTTTATTTTATGTTCGTTGTAGAAAAAATTTCACGCATATGAATCAATCTTATTTATTTATTTTTTCTTTTTTGTAGTGATCCTATCAAACTATTAAGTATGCAAACCTTGACTTATTATACTTTAGAAAACCAACATTACTAATTCCCTAGGTTTGGGTTTTTATCTATCTAAAGTGTTTCCAATATTCCTTATGTTCAACTTTTTAGTAGCATTAGGCTTATATTTTATGATAGAGAAGATGCTATCCATTGGTGTTGTTCTTGCTTGTACTCGTGATACCAATAACATAATATTTTTATATGGCATTTTTACATGATTTTATGATATAAATAAAAGACAATTAGTTAAACATATTGGAGGAATTATTTTCATTGAATGTTATATATATATATATATATATATATATATATATATATATATATATATATATATATATACATATATATATATATATATATATATATATATATATATATATTGTTAGGAATAGTCCAAGTGTGAACCAAAGTCCCACATTGGATAGAATAGACAGTTAAACACTATATAAGAATAAAGACTCATAATACCATTGTCTTAAGATTTTGGGGTTAAAGTGGTGTCAAATGCCTCTTATATGTGCAAGACTAATGTCATATAACCATATGGAACCACACTCTGTCAATGACTATAACCATAACCCATATATATGAAAGTATATATAACCCAACAGTGGTATCAGAGCCGATGGTTCGAAGTGACTAATTGCATAACCATAACCATAACAAAAAGGAGTCACCAGAGTGACTGATTGCATAACCATAACCAAAAACGGGTCACTCATACACTTGAAGGGAAATATATCATATGAAAAAAAAACAAGGGACTCACCCTTGAGGGGAGATTGTTGGGAATAGTCCAAGTGTGAGTCAAAGTCCCACATTAGATAGAATAGACAAAGTTAAACATTATATAAGAATAAAGACCCATAACACCATTGCCTTAAGGTTTTGGGGTTAAAGTGGTGTCAAATGCCTCTTATATGTGCAAGACTAATGTCATATAACCATATGGAACCACAATCTCTCAATGATTATAACCATAACCCATATATATGAAAGTATATATAACCCAACATATATATATATATATATATATATATATATATATATATATATATATATATATATATATATATATATATATATATTATTAGATTATTAGATTTGATATATTGTCTTAAATCAAACACATTAGTTCAACACATCTAATTAGATGCAAGTATATGATGACAATTTTATTGTGAAGAAAATTTTGCCCCAACGGTAATGAATTTTCCTTACTTCAAACAATCAGGGGTGAACTTCCATCATCCACAAGTGTTCCAAGGTTTGTAATAGTTACACATGCTATACACACGACACTACTACAATGAACTCGATCGAGTTTTTTACACAAACCTTAGAGTGAGAGAGCATGGGTACTTGTATAATGAGGTTAATGGAATGAAGATCAAAATCACACTTGTGCATTGGTTAACTGTTTGTAATCTAAAATATTATGGTCGAAAGTTGTCGTTTCTTGATATATTTGAAGACATGGATTATGACCAACATATGGCATTGAGATCCATGGTTAGACCAAAATTTCAATGTCACAATGCTGGTGTTAGGTCTTTAGAGGGAAGATGTTCACCAGAGGATACAACACAAATAAGACCCGAGTCTAACCACATAAGAAATTGACACTACTCTCAACCCAGAACTTTAAGGCGATGAGTTTATATAACTACATCCTTTTATAGTGCTCTACTTTCTCATTTATACTCTGGGTTGCAACATTGTCTGATCTTCCACATCAGAAAAGATTTGGTTTCTTTTTCTTCTTGGGAATCTCAGTCTAGAGAAGTTGATAGCAGTCCAGGCCCAAATGAAGAAACTAACACTATCAACCAGGCTAATGAGGTAGCTGACCCAATGATGTCAACAAGGGTTCGCAGGATGCCGAGATATTTAGTTGATTACAAGCTTTGATAAGTGGGGAGTGAGCGATGGAATATTAATGTATTATGTGTTAGTATTTTAGTGGTTTTGTTATGAGTTTGTTATTCCCTGTTTCTGTCGTATAATTGTTGTGAAGGAATGAATGAAAGGACAATAAGAAAGTTTTCATCAATTCTCTGCCCCTTTTTATGTAGGAGGTTCCTTGACCTCAAATCAAGGATTTTTATTCTTATCATTTTTTGTGCTTTCGTTGAGAGACGACCATGTCAGATCACAACACCCATTCCAAATCCATCACCAATTTGTAAGAAGCTGTTCTCAAACTCACCGTTAACCAAAATGAAATTACTACCCGTTTGGAAGCCATTGCTTCTCAGCTCTCCAGTCGCGACGTACACTCTCCACATTCTGGTACCCACAGTTCATTTCACTCTGATTCCCCTCCATTCACACCGCATCTCTGTTTGGATGTTCCGCAGTTTGATGGAATCGACCCCATGGGTTGGATCTTTAAGATTTCCTAATTTTTTTAGCACTATCGCACACTGGAAGTGGATCAACTTTGAATTTCAGCTTTTTACATGGATGACCCAACTCTCAGTTGTTTCCAATGGCTGCATCAGAACAACATGATCCCTAAGTGGCAAGAGTTTCTTCAAGCTCTTGAGGTTCATTTTGCTCCTTCTTATTACGAGGATCCTCGTGGTTCTCTCTTTAAGTTGACACAGAAGGGTTCCGTACAAGATTACTTGAATGAGTTTGAACGGCTTGCTAAACACATTGTTGGTCTCCCTACAACTTTTTTGTTGAGTAACTTTATTTCTGGGTGCACACTAGATATCCACTGCGAGGTTCAAGAGTTGCAACCTCAGACTTTAACGCAGGTCGCGACGTTAGCTAAATTGCAAAAAGACAAACTCAAAGACTAACATTGTTCAACACGACATCATCTTCATCTGGATTGCCATTGCTTCCCACACCTTCTTGGCCACTAACACCTCTTCTCACCTCGTCTAGACCGCAGTATAAAAATTTGACTCACCAAGAGATGTTGGCTCGTCGTGAGAAAGGATTATGCTAAAATTGTGAAGAAAAATTCAGCCCGAGTCACAAATTCAAGTGTCGTTTCTTTTTGTTAGTTGTCGTTGATGACGATGATGACGTCCAAATCGAGTCACTGCATTTAAAGGCGGATCCGAGTATGCTTCTTCAGGAAGGTGCAGATTTGGGCCAGAGTGAAGCCCAAATAAGTTTCAACGCTTTGGCTGGGTTGCCAGCCCCTAAAGCTCTTCGCATAGTGGGCTACATCTCTAACCAGCCCACTATTGTTTTGGTAGATGGGGGGAATACTCACAATTTTATCCAAGATAGAATGACACATTTTTTGAATTTGGGAACTCAGCCCACTAACACAATACGAGTAATGGTTTGAAATGGTAGTGAACTTAAATGTGATAGCATCTGTCCAGGGATGAAATTGAAAATTCAGGGTCATAAGTTTTTGGTGGATCTCCATGTGCTCCCTATCAATGATGTTGACGTAGTCCTTGGCATCTAGTGGCTCAAAAATTTGGGTCCTATTGTTACCAATTATTCCCAACTCACTATGAAGTTCGTTAAGGATGGGAAATTTGTGGAGTTTAAGGCTGATGCCCCCCAAAGCCCAACGACATTTTAGCTCAACAGGTTAAGCATATACTACAAACACATGGTGCAACAAGATTCTTTCACATCTGTATACTGCCTACTACTATCTCACCAAATTCATCTAACTCACAAGCCATCCCTACCCATCTTATTCATCAAATATTGACACTCTTAAACAAATACTCTCAACTTTTCCAAAAACTGGCATCCTTACCACCTTCTCGTCGTATAGATCACTAAATACACCTCCTTCCCAGTTCCTCACCAGTCTCTGTATGTCCGTATTGATATCCCCATTTTCAAAAAGTGAAAATTGAGAAACAAATTGAGGAGATGTTGTTTGATGGCATGATGCAACCAAGCCATAGCCCTTTTTTCCTCCCCAGTCTTGCTTGTCAAGAAAAAAGATGGTAGTTGGAGATTTTGTGTTGACTTTCGTGCCCTTAACGCTATCACCATCAAAGACAAATTTCAAATTCCCACGATCGATGAGCTCTTAGACGAGTTGGGAGAAGCCTCGTGATTTTCAAATCTGGATTTGCGGCAAAAATATCACCAAATTTCCATGTCTGAAGCTGATATCCCTAAATCCGCCTTTCGCACGCATCATTGGCATTACGAGTATACGGTCATGTCGTTTGGGATTTGTAACGCCCCATCAACATTTCAAGCAACTATTAATGAATTGTTAAACCATTTATGCGTAAATTCCTGATTGTTTTTTTTATGACATACTGATTTATAGCATGTCATTGGAAGCTCATATTCACCACTTGGAGCTGACTTTCCAACAATTGATACAGGATGAGCTTTTTTTTTGTAGGTCTAAGTGTTTGTTTGCCTAACAACAAGTTGAGTAGTTGGGGGCATGTGGTTTCCACCGTTGGTGTCACACCAGACCATTCAAAAATCCAAACAATGTTAGATTAGCCACCTCCTACCACGATCAAAGCATTACGTGGCTTTCTGGGATTGACAGACTTATATAGGTGATTCATAAAAAGGGTATGCAACCGTAGCTTTTCCCTTGACTACACTTTTGAAAAAGGATGCATTCCAGTGGACTAGTGAAGCTCAAACCGCTTTTGACACCTTAAAGAAAGCCATGATTGAGGCACATGTCTTAGCCTTACCCAATTTCGACTTGCCTTTTGTCTTGGAGATAGACGCATCCGACTTAGCCATGGGAGCAATTTTGATGTAGGAGGGTCATCCGATAGCGTTCCATAGTAAATCATTTTGCCCAAAGCTCATGTGTTCATCTACCTATGTTAGGGAACTTCATGCCATTACCACCATCGTTAAGAAGTGGCGTCAATATCTACTAGGGCACTTCTTTACAATCCTCACGGATCATCGTAGCCTCAAGGAGTTGATGTTGCAGGTTATCCAAACTCTGGAACAACAAGTTTATTTATCGAAGTTGTTGGGCTTCGATTATTCCATACAATATAAAACATGGAGCACAAATGTAGTGGCATATGCTTTGTCCCGCCTTTTTTATTTTGGTGACATCCATCTCTTTGTTTTATCTATGCCTCACTTCTTATTTCTTGAGAAACTCTGTAAGGGTCTACTTACGACTGTTGAATTTGTTCAATTGTTTAAGGATGTACAAAACGACTCAAATGTTCCGGTGCACTACAACATCCACCAAGACCTCTTGTTGTACAAAGGCAAACTTTGGCTAAATCATGACAATCCCTTCATTCTAGTATTGTTGGAGGAATTTCACAACACTCCACTCAGCGGGCATACAGGGGTTGCCAAAACTTTGTCGAGGCTCCAACACAATTTTTATTGGAAAGGCATGCGATGTTCAAAAATCCGTTGCTCATTGTACAACTTGTTTGCAAGCCAAGTATGAAACTAAGTGGCCAACTAGACTATTGCAACCCCTCTCTATTCTAGTGGAACCATGGGTTGACTAATCTTTGGATTTTATTACAAGTTTGCCACTCTTCCAAGGATATACGATCATTTTGGTGGTTGTTGACCGCTTCTCGAAGGGAGCGCATTTTGGAATGCTACCCGCATATTTCACATCCTTTAAGGTTGCACAACTTTTTTTGGATATGGTCTGTAAACATCATAGATTCCCTCGTAGCTTAGTCTCGGATAGAGATCCAATTTTCATTAGCAAATTTTGGAGAGAATTAATTTGATTGTGTGGCACCAAGCTGCGCATGAGCACTTCCTTTCATCCTGAAACAGATGGCCAGACAGAGGTTTTAAACAAGGTCTTAGAACAGTACCTACATTCCATGGTTTACAATAAACCAATTGATTAGGGAAAATATTTAGGCTTAGTAGAATGATGTTACAATACGACCAGTCATTCGGCCACTAGAATGTCTCCTTTTCAGGTCACGTATGGGAAAGAACCTCTTTCGATTCCTCAATATATGGTGGGTTCCTCGTTAGTGGAGGCCGTTGATTCTCTACTTTCAACTCGTCAAGACATGCTAATTACTCTTCGAAAGAAACTCCAAAAGGTACAAAATCAGATGAAGGCAGTTGCAAATGGCAAGCGATGGGAGGTGGAGTATCAGGTTGATGATTGGGTTTATGTGAGGTTGCGACCCTATCGCCAAAATTATGTTCTTAGTTTATCTTATGCGAAGTTAGGCAAGCGATTTTATGGCCCCTTTCGCATACTAGAATGAGTTAAACCTGTTGCTTACAAGCTAGAGCTACCTTCAAATTCCAAAATTCATCCAGTTTCTCATTGCTCAATGCTTAAAGCTCATCTCGACCCTTTTCTTGTTCACCAAATTGATATGCCAACTGAAACCCATGGTAATAGCCCGACAATTACTCATATGGCTATACTGGATTCTAAGATAGTCAACTCCACGATCCCTCTTGTGAAATTCATTTTGGTACAATGGAAAGAATTTACCCCAGAAGACAACACTTGGGAAGTTTGGAATGAATTGCAGTTGAATTATCACCTTGAGGACAAGGTGACTTTCCCAGGGAGCAATAATGATAGTAGTCCAGGCCCAAATGAAGAAACCAACACTATCAACCAGGCCAGTGAGGTAGCTGACCCAATGATGTCAACAAGGGTTCGCAGGATGCCAAGATATTTAGGTTATTACAAGCTTTGATAAATGGGAAGTGAGAGAGGGAATATTGATATATTGCGTGTCAGTATTTTAGTGGGTTTGTTATTAGTTTGTTATTCCCTGTTTCTGTCGTATAATTGTTGTGAAGGAATGAATGAAAGGACAATAAGAAAGTTTTCATCAATTCTCTGCCCCTTTTTCTGTAGGAGGTTCCTTGACCTCAAATCAAGGCTTTTTATACCTATCAGAAGTAGTGGAAGCTTTCTTCAAAAGCAGCAGAAATGACATTGGAAGAAGGAAGGTGAAGATTGAGAAATTTGATGACAATGATTTCGGATTCTGGGAGATGTAGATAGAGGACTACCTGTATCAGAAGAAGTTGTATCTATCCTTAACAAGGTAGAAGCCAAACGACATGGAGCTGTCAAAATGAGAGTTGTTTGATCAGCAAACACTTGATGTGATTTAGTTGACATTAGCCAAGAATGTTGCTTTCAACATCATGAACGAGAAGGTAACCATAGATTTGATGCAGTTGTTGTCAAATATGTATGAGAAGTCATCTGCAACCAATAAAGTGTATTTGATTTGCAGACTAGTCAACCTCAAAATGGGTGAAGGTAAATGGGTTACTAATCATATTAGTGAATTTAATATAATTATTGTGCAATTGACATCACTATAGACAACATTTGATGATGAGGTGAAAACATTAATTTTATTATCATCTCTTTCGAAAAGTTCGAGTGCAACTGTTATTACAATTAGTAATTCTGTAAGTAATAGCAAGTTGAAGCTTGATAACATCCACGACTTAATCTTATGCGAAGATGTTCATAGGAAAGGTGTAGGAGAATCTTCCAATTCTAATTCAGATTCAGCATCGAGTACTAAAACTAGAGGAAAAAGTGGCCCAAAAGGTCGTAATCAAGGCTGGGGCAGATCAATGTCTAGAGGAAGATCACAAACAAAAGTCCGGAATGGTATCGCTTGTTGGAATTGTTAGAAAAAGGGTCACTTTACAAATCAATGTAAGGCTCCAAGGAAGCACAACAACAAAATAAGTAAGTTGATGATCAATTAGCAAATGTAATAACTGATGAAATTGAAGATGCACTATTATGTAGTTTAGATAGTTCTATTGACTCATGGATTATGGACTCGGGCGCGTCATTTCATACTATACCTTCTTTAGAACTATTATATAAGTATGTTTCAGGAAAGTTTGGAAAAATCTACCTTGTAGATGGAAAATCTCTTGATATCATAGGAAAAAGTGACATTAATATCAGAACCTCTAATGGAAGTGTGTGGACTTTGAATAATGTCAAACATATTCATGCCTTAAAGAAAAACTTAATATGTATAGGGCAATTGGATGATGAGAGACATTACACCACTTTTGGACATGGACATTGGAAGATAATGAAAGGTAATGTTGTTGTTGCTCATAGAAAGAAGTAATGATCTCTTTATATGATTGCAAATGAGGATATGATATCAGTTGCAGAAGTTGGCAACTCCTCTAGGTGGCATCAAAAGTTTGGTCATATGAGTGAGAAAGGAATGAAGTTCATGATCTCAAAAGGTAAAATACCTAACTTGAAGCATGTTGATGTTGGACCTTGCGAACATTGTATCTTTGGAAAGTAGAAAAAAAGTTAGCTTCTCCAAAACAAGTAAGAAGTCTAAAGTTGAAAGACTAAAACTAGTACATACAGATGTCTAGTAGCCAACTCTAGTGAAATTACTTGGAGGATCATGGCATTATATAACCTTTATTGATGATTCTACGAGAAATGTATGGGTCTAGTTTCTTAAAAAAATAAATGTGATGTGTTTCTTGTGTTTAAAAGGTGGAAAAAGGAGGTTGAGACTCAAACAAGTTTAAAGGTTTAATGTTTGAAGTCTGATAATGGTGAAGAATATGACCGTAGTCAATTCAAGGAGTTTTGTTCATAGAATGAGATTAGAATGATCAAGACAGTTTCAAGAACACCAGAGCAAAATGGTGTGGTAGAAAGAATGAACAAAACCTTGAATGAGAGAGCAAGATTTATGAGAATCCAATCAAGACTACCTAAGGTATTTTGGGAGGATGCAATAAGCACAACAACCTATCTCATAAACAGAGGACCATCAGTTCCTTTAGACTATCAATTACCTGAAGAAATATGGTCTGGAAATGAAGTAAACCTTTCACAACTGAAAGTTTTTTGTTGTGCTTGATATATTTTGTTAGACTCTAATAATATAGATAAAATGGACCCTACGGCAAAGCGATGTTATTTCATTGGTTATGGATCTGACATGTATGGCTACAGGTTTTGGGATGACCCAAACAAGGAAATTATCAGAAGTAGAAATGTTACTTTTAATGAAAACATGTTCTATAAAAACAAGACTACAAAATCCACAAATGCAAATAAACAACCAAAATAAGTTTCATTAGATGAAATTTCAGAAAGTGATGTAGTCAATAGAAGGTAGAATATAGAAGCAGAGTCTGAGTGAGAACCTGAACAAATAGTAGAGACAATAAATCCTGAAGTCCTAATTAGAAGATCTAATAGAACAATTGTAGCACCACAAAGGTATTCTCCTTCATTGCATTACTTGTTGTTGGCTGATGCTGGTGAGCTAGAGCATTTTGCTGAGGTTATAGAGGGAAATGAATCTATTAAGTGGGAGCTGGCAATGGAATATGAGATAAAGTCTCTTCAGAAGAATAAAACATGGTCTTTAACCAAGCTACCAGAAGGAAAAAAGGTTTTGCAAAACATGCAGGCCTATCGGTTAAAAGAAGAACCAAATGACATCAAAAGATATAAGGCTAGACTCGTAGTGAAAGGGTTCCAACAAAAACATGGAATTGACTTTACATAAATTTTCTCTTTTGTTGTTAAGATGACTACCATCAGAGTTATCTTAAGTATAGTAGTTGTAAAAAATCTTTATCTGGAACAATTAAATTGAAAACTGCATTACTACATGAGGATGTTGAGAAATAAATCTTTATGGTACAATCAAAAGGTTTTGAAGTATAAGGAAAAAATAATTTTGTATGCAAGCTTCATAAAAGTTTGTATGGATTGAAACAAGCCCCGAGACAATGGTATAAAAAGTTTAATGAGTTTATGAGAAACTCAGGATTTCACATATGTGAAGAAGATCATTGTTGTTACGTGAAGAAATATGTTGACAATTATATCATTCTTGTCTTGTATGTTGACGACATGTTGATTATTGGTGCTAATATGGCAGAAATTGGCAAGTTGAAGAAACTATTGTCAGAAAATTTTGAAATGAAGGATCTAGTCCAGCCAAGCAAATTTTTGGTATTAGAATCTCTAGGGATAGATATGAAGGTATTCTGAACTTATCTTAGGAAAAATATATAGAAAAATTGCTTAGCAGATTTAATGTTGAAAATGCTAAAACCAGGAATACACCTTTAGGAACTCATTTAAAGTTTTCTAAAAGGTAATTTTCTAAGACAAGGGAAGAAGAAAGTCACATGTCTAAAGTGTCATATGCATCTGTAGTAGGGAGCTTGATGTATGCTATGGTTTGCACCAGACTTGACATAACACACACAATGGGAGTTTGAGTAGGTTTTTATCAAATCCTGGAAAGGAGCATTGGGAAGACGTGAAGTGGATATTGAGATATTTGAAAGGCACTTCAAATATGCATTTGTCTTTTAGAAGAAGTAATATCACTTTATAGGGGTTTTCTAATGCAATCTTGGGAGGTGATTTGGATGGCAAAAAGAGCACAACATGTTACATTTTTACATTGGGTGGTACAATTATCAGTTAGAAGTCTAAACTTGAAGGAAGAGTTTCCCTCTCAACCACTGAAGTTGAGTATGTAGTTATCTCAAAAGCAACAAAGGAGATGATATGGTTGAAGAACCTTCTAAATGAATTAGGAAAAGAGCAAAATGACTCTCCATTGTTCAGTGACATTCAAAGTGCTATTTGTCTTGCTAAAAATCTATTTCTTCATTCTAGATGCAAACACATTGAATTGAAGTATGTTATTAGAAACGTGATAAATGATGGAGACTTATTTTTGTTGAAGTTCCAAGTGCAGAGAATCCAGCTGATATGTTGACCATGACTGTCACAACAATTAAGTTAAGGCTTTGCATTGCCTCAACTAGCCTTCAAGAAAATTGATGGTGAATGCACTACACTAAGTGGTAATGTAAATCAAACTTCAAGTGGGAGAATTATTAGTATTATGGTGCTTGATTTAATCTTAGATCGCTTAGGATTGTGAGATATGGTTCTTTATTTAACTATATAAACAATCCTATGTAAAGCTTGAGATACACACAAAAATAAAATACAAATTTGTACACTAAATCACGTTAAATTCTTGTGTCGTTTATTTTTTTTCCTTTATTGTCTTGTTCCTAACAGCTAGGAATTCAGGGAAGTTTGAATATCAATGACAAACTTTTGCATTTTGTTCTATTCATAAATTGACTCCTCGTGACATGAACTTTGCAAAACTATCACAAGAAAACATTTTTGTGTTGTGGGTCTTGAAAATAATGTTTTGCATTATGTCCTTGTTCATATTTTGACTCCTCCTAGCACAAACTTTGCAAAACTATCATAGGAAGACATTTTTATGTTGTGAGTCTTGAAAAATAATGTTTCGATTAATTGGCCGCATCATATCATGCAACACATGATCCAATACAGGGATACAAACATGCATCTTCCATGCTTGATAACACGTATAGTGATTCATTTTAGATGGATTTTACCTATGTGGCATGCATCTTCCTAGACTGGTCAAATTACTTTGGTCATATGACGTTAAGCAAATTCAATGTTGTAAAAATGAACGACATATGAAAAAAATGGAAGGTAGGCCACTAGGATGAAGATGATGACGATGCAAACCCTATAATTCCCATCCACAAAGCCCTTTCAAACATCAGTCGGTCCAGCCTGATAAAGTCCCTCTTGATGCTCAAACATTATCACAAATTTGGATGGTACTCAACACATCCAATAACGTATATAAAGGGTGGAAGATGGTTTGTGACCTTAACTGTTGAGGTTTTGACAGGTTCAATGAATATATGCACCATTTGGAAGAACAAATTGATGAAATTCGGAACTCTATTAAATAAATGATGATAATATTTCTATTTATTTTATTTTATTTGAATTATTGTAATAAAATATGTTTATTAATATTATTTCAATTAAAGATGTTTTGTATATTTTTTTTAAGTTTTCAATTATTTCTAAGTTCCCTTTGTTTATGTTTACAACTATTAGAACATTTTCGGTCCATTATTAACATTTTCACTACTATGACTTTATCTCAGATGGACTCGAACATCTCAAGCCCAAGTCCCTCTACGTCATCAACACCATTTGTAAAATCCCCTATCACATCTTCATCGTGAGGTTTAAATGGAAAAGTCCCTTGCAATTGAAAAAAGAAATGTCCACTTTTCACAAAAAGTAGACATAATTCATCGAAACTCATCACTTGAATATACAGAAAACGAAATTTCAACTCAGGATGAAGGATGAGTATATAATGGAACAACACTATAATTTTGTGTTTTCTTGTGCAAAATAGTAATATGTTGTAACATTTTTAGTTCATTTGACAATTAAATACGTCTAAGAGCGAATGAACGTAATTTCATTTTATGATTGTAATAGTTTGTTATTCGAGCTCACATCTAATATGTCGTTAATAATGGACAATTTTATTTAAATTATTTTCATGAAATAATATTATTTTAACAAATTACTTCCATTTTAATTTATATATTAACTTTTAACACCCATATTTCAATTTAAATGATTTCATTAATTCAAAATATCGCTTAATTTTATTTAAAGTAATCACCTAATATTTATTTCAATTTAATTTCCATGAATCCATTTTATTTAAATATAATTTCATCCATTTTAACTAGAGAAATAAAATAAACGCAAGAAAACACATAGACAACTCTTTCATATCCTCTGATCCTAAGTACCCATACTCTCCAAAGCAATAATTTAACCTAAACCTCACAAAGCAAAACTCTTATTAATAGAGTATAAGAAATAATAAGAGTCAAATACAAGCTTGAAGTGTCTTTGACTCGGAGCGAGGAACATCATAGACCTAGAGCTCATTATATAGTCACTAACACCCATCCCATTGGTTGTCTTATGCGATGTGAGACGTCTCAAGACATGTTATTTTCATCTGCCCAACATTCTCCATCATGATTAAAATAAACACATCTTCATTGTCTGTATCAACAATTATGGGTATCACTTGGAATCAAGTCGTCCCGAGAATTTTCACTTGGAATCAAACTATCCCAAGAATTTTCACTCAGAATCAAACCATCCCAATAATTTTCACTTGAAATTAAACCATTCGAAGAATTTTCAATTGGAATCAAACCATCCCAAGAATTTTCACTTGGAATCAAACCTTCCCAAGAATTTCCACTTCGAATTAAGTCATCCTAAGAATTTTCATGCACCCTGCATCAATGCAACCAATGCCCGTGTATAATCACCACACACCTTGCATAAATATTAGCTAACGCTTGTGCATAAACACCATACACCATTTGTCGAAGCCATGTCGCAACCCACAATGCAAAACCACCGAACATTGCGAAAAGCCACAAATCGAACGTCCGCACTTCGCAACCACCATGTCGTCTGACTCCCTCGCCGGAGATGCAACACCTATTTGCGTAGCACCTCTATTGACTCTTGTCGAAGCATATCTGTAAACTGCAGAGCATTTACTCCACGCACATACCGCAAACCATGACTCACACAGATCATATCTCCATCGTACATCACTCACTGGGCCATGAATTAATCTTTTCTAATGTGGAAGATCATTCTACACTGCAACCATAACATAGAGCATACTAAGAAAAGATCCTACCGAACCATATCTCTTGATATTACTATTGGAAAAAACATCTTAGAATCACTTTATTAATAGATAAATAAAATAAACACAAGGAAACAGATAAACAACTCTTCTATGTCCTTTGATCCCGAGTACCCACATTTTCCAAAATAATAATTTAACCCAAACCTCACATATTATTTTTATTCGCCTAACAAGAGAATATAATATTCAAACCAACCCGTTAAAAAAAGTTAAACAATAGAAATCTAGTAAAAAGTATAAAAAAGATTTAAATATTTATTAGAAAAAAAATTAATAAAAATTCAATAAAAATAAGCTAATCTGTAAAGAACTTGAAGACTTAACTAAATTTAAGCTGTTTTACTGCAAACAGAATTCTTGAACCTAAGGAAAGACACTTCCTAATTATTTAACCAGTGTAATCTTATAATGCCTTCTTCTCCCAAAGAATATACAGTAACTTTGTTTTTAATAATATTTTCCTTTTGAGATAATATTGATTGAGCCACAGTCAAACAAATGTTAATATTTCTTTAATTGGAAATCTGAATCTTGATTCACCATAAATTCCCATATTTTTTAAATTTAAGAGTCAAATTCATTAATACAAACATATAATATAACGACTTTCACCGCACTTAACTGAAAATATAACACTTAAAATGCATTTTTTGGTTATGAAATTACAAAAAATAACCCACAAGAATTTATGGTATAACTGAGTGAGTGCAAAGAAAGAAAGAGGAATTAAAAAAATATATATATTGTGGAGTGAAGGTGCCCCTTGGTCATTATGATGCGGTGTTAATGTGAGATCCAGTCACGTTTTCAAGTGCTGAATGTCCCTATCCTACGCGCATTTCAATGATCAGGACCCACATAGTGCAAAAGAACACACCACCAACCTCACTCACCCGCTCTCACTCTCACTCACCCACCCTCAACACATATATACCAACCTCTGTACATACAATCCCCGTTGCGAGAGAGAAAACAAGGTGTCGTTTCGTATCGTGTAGCAATGGCCATGGCACTTCGCAGACTTTCCTCCACCATCAACAAACCGTTCTCCAACGCCACTTCCATTTATCGCACGGTACTCTCTACTCTCGCTCTCTGTATATATTTTCTTTCATTCTCTGTTTTTCGTTTTGGAATCGCAATACTCTGTGCTTTGTTGCAGTCGTCTTCGCTTTCCGCTCACGAAAAAGATAAATCTCGTGCAGATGTAAGCCAATTCAGATTTTAATTGAAAGTTTTTTTTCGCATCTGATTGAAATCTTTTGTTCGTACCTGATTGAAGACTTCTATCAATCGCAGTGGACAAAGCAGCTCAACGAACCTCTCGAGGTTGTGGATCCCGAGATCGCTGACATAATTGAACTCGAGAAAGCGCGCCAATGGAAGGTGATCCAAGTTTTGTTCTAGCGTGCTTTGCTTTGGATTGATGAAAAACGTTTCTGTTCTTTCGTTGGATTGTTGTTTGAATTTATTTGACGTTTGTTTGTATGGAATGCTAGGGCTTCGAACTTATTCCTTCCGAAAATTTCACGTCGCTGTCGGTGATGCAAGCCGTTGGATCGGTGATGACAAATAAATACAGCGAAGGATATCCAGGAGCTAGATACTATGGAGGAAATGAGTATGTTGATCTGGTTATGAACGTTTTTGTTTCGGATTCTAAAATTTATCGTATATTCTGTGTGCTTATTTTGGAGTTACGTGTATGATTCGGCGTTTAGGTACATTGACATGGCTGAGACATTATGTCAGAAGCGTGCGCTTGAAGCTTTTCGGTTGGATCCAGCAAAATGGGGAGGTACGTAAGCACGCAAGTCTACTGTTAAGCAATTTGAGTTTCCTTATTATTCGGATCTAGAGTGGTCTCGTGCATGTTGAGGTATTGTGAAGAAGAAATAAGGAACATTGTGGTTTTTGTTTTGCTTAGTTGTTAGGTACTCTTTTTTTTTTTTTCTTGTGACGGTTAGGATTTTTCTCTGTTGTTATTATTCGGCGTCGCTAATATATCGTTGTTGGAGATCACTTAGGTTAAAAGAGCTGTTATCTTTCTCTGTTGTTAATCACTCAAGGAACTAGTATATATGTTTGTGCTTTATAGATGTCTTAGAACAGGAGATAGGGTTTGGTTTTATGTTCCATGCATTTAAAAGTAAAAGATGGCATGAGATTACAAGATGGTGTATCCTAGTTCTGTTAAAGAGAGAGGAAACAAGGAAAATAAATATGGAACCTTTCTGTTTTTGTGCCAAATTCTCCCTGAGTGTACATCCTGATATATTAATCCTTTGCTGTGTGCAAATGGATATTTTAAGTGATTTTATTTTCTTTTTGGAAAACAAAACAACCATCTATTATTGAAGTAAAATATTCAACAAAATTGATTGATGTTTTATTCCTTGTTCTTTTTTTCTTTTTTATTTCCTAGCTTTTGATTATGTATCTATATAGAGAGAAAACATCAAATTACTTCTAAAATGAACATTAGAGAGTCATTTCCCACCTCCAACTTTCATTTTTGCTTAATCTGATAGTTCTAATAATAAGAAACTTATCATTGACAGTAAGAAAAAAAATAGTAAGAATGAGGAAGAACTTTATCTCTCCTTATGTATATTGGGGTTCAGCACTCAAGTTTCTGGAAGTAATTATTTTGCTACTATAAGCTACTGTTCTTTTCCTTTCTTCTACACAGGAAAGAAAGTGACTTATGGTTTGAGTTCTTCATTCTCTAGAGAAACATTTATTTTTAGGTTTCAGATTTATCTTCTTCCGTCTTATAGTAATTGAGGAGAGTCTTATCTTTTAAGACCTACCTACTGAATGCTTGTTTTGAATAGCTATGACCATGCCACAATGGTTTCACTTGTACTGGTCCCTTAATGTAGTCATCACTCTTTCCACTTTTCAATTTTATACCTGATTGAAGAAATTTGTATATCAAGTGAAAATCCTTGAGAAGTTTTTAATACACTGGAGGATTATTGATTGTCCTCGAGGATTTTTTAATATACTGAAGGATTATTTCAATTCAATTTATATTGGACAGTTCATGTACTTAACATATAGATTATAAACACTTGTTTTGGAGTAAAACAACCTGTGATAGAAATTCACTAATATAAATGGATAATGTGTAAAGCTCTTCCTGCTTTTTAAATTTGATGCATATTATTTTAGCTTGCTTGTTGCCTTGTTGGATAAATAGTTTGAACCTGTGTTATTCTTTCTTTGGATCGTTCATTTGGCTTTTTCTATTATTTTCCTCCATAATTTGGGGGAACAAAATTTTGATAATGTGCTTTCTTCGAGAATCTTATGTTCTCTGCTTTTTGACAGTCAACGTGCAATCATTATCCGGATCCCCTTCTAACTTTCAAGTTTACACTGCTTTATTGAAACCTCATGAGAGAATTATGGCCCTGGATCTTCCCCATGGCGGGCATTTATCGCATGGTTATCAGGTTAAGTTCTGATTATCAGTTGTGCTCATTGTACCTGCCACCATCACTTGATAATCTTATCAAGTTTGCAATAAGGACGTGATGAATGAATGTCATGGCAATAGCTCATATTAGGTCATTCCCCCCTTTTTTTCTCAAATAAATAGGTACTGAGTGATCAATAGGCTTTATTTTTGTTTCATTTTGTAGATAAGAGAAGTTTTCGTTGAGAAGGATAGTTTAAAAAGGACTCCTTCCGATGCTATAAAATTGCTCTCCAGTAAAGAAAGGAAGACTAAACAAATTAATCCGAAAGATAAACCCAATCCCTTTAAATTTTACACCTAGAAACACCCTTAAGAAATCCTTGAGCAGAAACCCACAAGGAAGCTAAGAAAAAAAGCTCTCCACATAAAAAGGTGAGGGAGGTAGAAATTTATAGATAAAAATTTAAAAATTATCTTCCAGTCTCAAACTTTTGTGATTGAAATCAATTCTCACTGAACTACTTTTTTAGATGATTGCAAAGACTCTGAGTAATGTAAAATATTTCAATAGGACTGGAACATTTTGAGAAATATCAGCCCCTTATGAAATCAAAAGAACAGTGTTGTCTGAAACTTCATATGAGGAACTTCCTCACTCTTTAATATTACTGTAAGACCCCAAATCGAACCTCTCACAATCTTTCATTTGCTATTCCTCCTTACAACCCTTTTTTATTTATTCCTTGTACACAAGTTTATGATATGCTTGTATCATGCAGACTGACACCAAGAAGATATCAGCTGTATCAATATTCTTTGAAACAATGCCATACAGATTGAATGAGAGCACTGGTTATATCGATTATGACCAGGTAGGTAGGTACCATTGTATTCTGTGTATAGTGAATATTTCTTTTTTATTTAAGAGAAGCTTTTTTAGTAATCCAACTGCTTCAATTTCAGTTGGTATTCACTGTTATCTTTTTTCTAATTAGTTGAGTATTTTTCTTTTACTTGATGCTAATTACAGAATGTGCTGGTAAATATTTTCTTGATAAAATCATTATCCTATGAAATATTGCAGTGACTGAATTTTAGAGATATATTAATTGATCCTTGCTGCCAATAAAAAAATTTAAGGTGTTATGTAGGGACAAAGAATGTAATAGGAGAAGATTTGGTGGGGACAGATGCTGAATTGGCTAATGGGAAAGGACTAGGAACATAGAGGAGAGAATATATTTGTTTAGATCTTTCAGAAGTTAATAATTTCATGGTCAAGATTGGAATATTTTTCCCTCTTAGTAGCAGATTGACGTGATATTCATTGTTCTACTATCTATTCTTGTTTATTGTATAAAGTATTTGTTAAAGAGCCTACATCAACTAGATATAAAGCCACAATATAGTATATAAAAAGGTGTCAACCTCATCTTACAAACTGATTTTACGAAGTTGCGTTTGATCTAACTTTGACTATCTTATGATGGTATGAGAGCCATACAAGGCTTATCATAGTCAAGTTTGTTAAAGCTATTGTGTCACATACTAACGGGTTCTCCTAATCCTTGCTTGAGATGTCCAGTCCTTGACATTAAAGGTGTGTTAAAGAGTTAGTATCAACTGGAAATAAGGCTAACTTATAGTATATCAGTAGGTGTAAACCTCATTTTACAAATCGGATTGATGAAGTTGAGTTAAGCGAGAATTCTACCTACTTAAGAGTATTTCTTGCAAATGAGAGTATTTCTTGCAAATGGGAAAAAAACATTTGTCTTGATTTAGTGAAGGGTTAGATTATTCACTTACATGCAAAGACCTTGTTTCATGCATACTGTTGGTGGCAGCATAGTCAAAATTGTGCTTTAAAATGTGAAACACCATGTATGATTTAGTGACCATGCAAGATCGTGTCAGAGTGGGATCGTTGCATGGTTTCACTTTTTTTCCTTCCTTCATGGTTTCACGTTTTTCTCCTTCACTTGCAACTGTGATCTTTTTCTGTTAGTTATGTGTGTGTGTGTCTCTATTTATGTATGTATCTATCTATGTATGTATCTATATAAATATATATATATATATATATATATATATATATATATATATATATATATATATTCACGAACTATGGTTTTATGAGTCCTTCACGATCCCAACCATGATCTTGATTTTTGCTTACCTTGGTTGGTTGAAACTTGTATATAATTTCTTATTTAATATTTGCAGTTGGAAAAAAGTGCAGCACTTTTTAGGCCAAAATTAATAGTTGCTGGTGCTAGTGCTTATGCTCGCCTTTATGATTATGCACGTGTTCGCAAGGTATATTATATCTGATACAGACACTTGGGTATTTAATATTTAGAAAAATTTAGTGATGATGATATTGAATCTTTTATGCTTGAATTCTTTTAGGTATGTGATAAGCAGAAGGCAGTTCTGTTGGCTGATATGGCACATATCAGTGGATTGGTTGCTGCAGGTGTTATTCCTTCTCCTTTTGATTATGCAGATATCGTAACAACCACAACACATAAGTCACTTCGTGGACCACGTGGGGCTATGATTTTTTTCAGGAAGGGTGTGAAAGAAATAAACAAGCAAGGGAAGGAAGTGAGTTTTAAACTGTAAATTTAATGTTTTACTAGAGAAAAGCAATTGAAAAGTAGAGTTAAAATAAACTTACTCCACTAAAGTTTTTTGTTATCACCTAACCCTTGTGTTGTTTAGTTTCATGGAAGTTAACGTTACTACACTTGAAGCCAATCTCTTGGGGTTCAACATACTCTATCGGGTGGGGGTTTAAGTGAAAAATAAACCAACTTCAGGGGGTTTAATTAACAAAATCAACTGTGTTTTTGTATTGATAAAGGTCGTATGATTGTGTTTGTGTCTTGTGATCCTTCAATTTAAAAAGTTAACGTTTTCACCTACAACGAACCACCTTTGTAAAGTACTTTTTATCCTAAGATAAGTTCCCAAATTTGTAGTAGTTGTAGGATGTGTTCATAAATGCTCATTGATATGTTTAATACTTTATTTAAACAATTTCTCAGTATTTTGGATGGATGTGTTAAGATCCACATTGGCAGAGTATAGGGTAATAGATGTGGCTTGATCAATCCTCTTCAATATCCTAGCTTTGAGTTATTCCCTGTCTTTTATCAATCCTGACATTTTATCAAATCCTATGTCAAACTTTATGTTGGATGATTGTCTAGCAAATTTATTCTCTTGATGTCTAGCCTTGGGTGTGAGAATTTGTGTTAAGATTTACATTGGTTGGGAATATAGGCAAAGTACCCCGTACAATTACTTGATCAATACCTTTTGCACTTGAGCTTGCTTTGAGGGCCAAATTAGGATCATTTTGTTTTCATTGCCAGGCATTTCAAAGCTGAGTAACCTGAAAGATTTTTGTGTTTGCTGAATGCTTCCTTCAGGTGTTGTATGACTTTGAAGACAAAATAAATCAGGCTGTTTTTCCTGGACTTCAAGGTGGTCCACACAATCACACTATTACAGGCTTAGCTGTTGCACTGAAGCAGGTTCTTTATTTGACTAGTCCAAGAAACTGTAGTGATTATAGTTTTCCTGGCAAAGTGTATTTGTCCATAAAAGCATTATGATCATTCTTTGTACATCTTTTGTTGTCAAACTGATGTAAGTTCAGTTCTTTCTTCATTTCTGTAAATGTAGGCTATGACACCAGAATTCAAGAATTACCAAGAGCAAGTACTTAGCAACTGCGCAACATTTGCACAGGTAAAATGAAGACCATATTGCCATTTGTATGATGCACTGTGCTGCATAAAGTCATTACGAACTTGCTATTAGTTATATCTTCTACTAGATGTTTAGCCTGACAATTTATTCAATTATAGCTGACCCTGCTTTCTTGTTTCACATTACAGAGTTTGTTAGAGAAAGGCTATGACCTTGTATCTGGTGGAACTGATAATCATTTAGTGTTAGTGAACTTGAGAAACAAGGTAAATGTTGTGATCAGTTCTTCTGAAAAACTATTGGTTACGTTCTTGTCTCAAAATTAAACCCAGATAGTGTCAAATTGTTTTTAAATGTCAAATAGACCTGTTCAGATTAGCCTTTCATGCGTGGTTTAAATCATATGTTGGGCACTTGGGGAGAATGGAAAATCAGCTATTATATGAACAAATTTGCTTCAGAAGATAGTTAATGTGTTATGCCTCCATTCTTTCTATTTTATATGGAACGTTGACTGCTTTGACATATACATACTTGACTGAGATTTTTTTTTTTTTTCAAGTAAAGAAAATTTTATTGAGATTGCACTGGAAGATAGTTTTCTCTTTAGAGACTTTAAACCCTGTAGACATTGATAGACTTAATCTGAGAGTTATGCTAACTTTGTATCTTATTCCTAAGTAGTTAGAAATTGGCATCTAACATGTCTCATTATAGTTATTCTACCAATCCAAACTACTAGAAACATCCCAAACCTTTTAAGAGCATTTTATTAGTGATGCTCCAAGCAAACAAATCAACATCTTCTCGGATGTTTGTGAAGTAACCGAGTTATTTTATGAAAATTTTCCAGTGATGAGATTTGGTGGTTAAGATATTTATTTGGTAAACCGGGATGGTAAAAATTGTTAATATTTTTATTTGATACAATTTCATGTGTAATATTTTACATGTTATAGCACCAAGGGGACAACAGTTTTCAATGTGTGCTATTTGGCAGGGCATTGATGGTTCCAGGGTTGAGAAGGTACTAGAAGCAGTTCATATAGCTGCCAATAAAAATACCGTTCCAGGGGATGTATCTGCTATGGTTCCTGGAGGCATTCGGATGGGTACAGTCTGTTTCGCGTTCTTTTTATGGATACTAGTGTATCTTATGTTACATGTTAATGAATATTATCTTGTGATTCAGGAACCCCTGCTCTCACATCTAGGGGATTTGTTGAGGAAGATTTTAAAAAAGTAGCTGAATACTTTGATGCAGCTGTAAAGTTAGCCTTAAAGATTAAGGAAAATACCAATGGTTGAGCCTACCTTACCTTCTGACTTTTGTCTGTTATATTTGCAGGTTAAAAACATAGCGAGTATTTTATGTCTTGTAAACCATTCTTGTTGGTTTATCAATTTCAGGTACAAAGTTGAAGGACTTTGTGGCAGCCATGCAATCAGATGAACAAATTCAATCTAAGATTGCTGATCTCCGTCTTAAAGTAGAGGAGTATGCTAAGCAGTTTCCCACAATTGGTTTTGAGAAAGAAACAATGAAGTATGGTAAGTGAAGATGACAAGGAACTTGTTCTGGAGTATTATTTGGAATTAATAACGCGGAGTTAGATGTATCGCTCCATGGATTGTCCGGGAGTATTAGATGAAAAGATGAACTATATTATCAATGGTTTAAAAGGGGAAAAGGAGAAATTTCTTTTCAGCCTGAGAAAATATATTATTGATTTCATGATGAAAATTTCCTTTGATCTCTAGTGTACTACTGATGTAGAAAATTGAGGTCGAGCACTCGTGGATTTTTGTATTTGGTAAATTTGTACTAGTATTTGAAATAAATTACCTCAAAACCTCCTTTATTTTCAAATTCCATCCCCTCTACCGTCTATCTAATTTCCAGAAATTCCCCATAAAATCTATTATCGCAGCAGTTCAGATACTTGCACAATAATATTCTGTACTATGTACCATCTTAGAGAACAAGGTTGTTGATACTGGTCTGATAATCAAAACCAAGTATAGGAAGAAGTCTTAAACTAGCCATAGAAGAGAAAAGAGAGAGACCCCAAGGAGTTCAAAAAAGAGAAACGATCGCACTTCTTGATCTCTCTGTAGTTGGTTAATTCCTTATATTCCTTTCCCAAAAAAGAATGACCAGTTTGTCAAAAACAGCTGAGAGTAAATTGACTTCCAAAAAATTGGCGGCTTTATTAAGAACATAAATAACAACATAAATTAGCTCTTATTCCATATAAAATGTTCAAATAAAATTACATACATTTTAAACAGAAGTAATTAAATTCGGTAATAATACATGCATTCCAAAATAATACAAAGGGCGTAAAAGAAAAGAAATAAAAGTTATCTATTAACTCATGGCATGCAACGTTCCCTGAGAAAAAATAAAGAAGAAATCAACAATAAACTCTAAAATATTAATAATATTATACACTAACTTTATATTGTAAAAATATAAATAAATTAATAAAATGAGTTGATGGACTCATCCCACCCTTAGCTTATTTCGAACAAGTAGATGAAATTCTCAACTCCTCTTTATAGACAGAGAGGATAAAAATGTTCAATTAAATTGGTAATTATTTAAACTAAATTAAACTTAAAAAGTAAACTGTTTTTTAGTTCAATTAAAAAGACGGTTAGTGCACGACACATGACAAGAACGGTTGGTGCAGAACACACATGAACTGTTTATTCTTTAAAACCATTGGTTTCTTATAATGAGTTTTCAATTGGGATTTTTTTTATTTGCAAATTATGAGTTGTAAAATCGTGTTTCATATTTTTTAATATTAATAATGCTTTTCCAATAAATTATAACCGCATAAGAAATTGGTAGCATATGTTATTTGATTTACTAATACTTTAAGTTGATCTATGTATTTGTGTTCAATATTTTATTAATATTTATCAAACAAATATTTAATATACAAATGTACTTTGTACTGATAAACAATTTATAATTTTTTATACTTATAATATTTAATATATATATATATATATATATATATATATATATATATATATATATATATATACACTATCGAGCATTATTAGTTACCATACTAAAAGGCTTACTTTTCAACGATGATTTGTTTTCTTGTGTACTCTGATTTTAATATTTATATTATTTTATTAGATACACTAATAAATAAATTAATATTTCCATTTAACTTAAAATAAATAGAATTATATTTTTTTTGTCTTCTTATTCGGTGTAATAAGAATATTATTTTGATAATAAAATCAATTTAACTTCTGAAAAAAAAAAGTATAATGCAATTAAAAATATAGAATGTGGTTTATTGAACTGAAAAAGTAATTTAGTTGATTTTGTTCGAACTATTTTTTTAGTTTAATTTGTAAAAACTATTAAGCTCAGTTTTATACAAATCTTTAATACAACTTATTCTGCGTTTTCTTGGTTCACTTTTCGTACTCATGTGTATTCCATTTGTTTTGCTAACTTGAATTGTGTTTGTAAATGTTTAGATTAAATTATATATAGACAAAATAAATATAAGAATGATATAATAAAAGAAAAATATAATAAGAATGTGTTGTTTGGATTAATAGAACACCAAAACTAATGCAATATACAATCACCGTATCATATTATATTCAATAACAAATTCGTAGGAAAAAAAATAAATTTTCAAGTAATTTTGCTTTATCAATTAATACGACTTTAAAAATATAAAAAGTAATTTTGTAAGAATAGACATTAAAAAGTTATATAATTATTCATGTTATTTTTAGTCCAGAGATTTACAATTACTAAAAAAATACACGATTATGTATTTTATTAAATAATATAATTATTCGAATTTAATAAAAGGTGAAAATATCTAATCAAAAAGTAACACAAATAAAATATTTATCTCTTTGTATGATAATATCAAAAACTTTACAGATATATTTTAGTTAAATTTAAAATAAAATTTTCAAATTGACGGTTGAAATAATTCCTATAATTATATTTAAACTAAAATTCGAATCTTATAATTTAATATTTTATGGTTCTTAAAACATTACCCATTAAAATCTTGCCCCTCAAATATCATCATCACAGTGTAACCAGTTCTGATTAAAGGAACAATATATGATTGAATGAGAAAAGTTTATAGAAACCAAACTCAAAAGAAATAAAAACCCGACCTAAAATCCAAGGGAAGTTCAAATAGCCTAGTGTAGCTGATTATTTTAACCTTATTTCCTACTTAAGTTCCCATTATCATCGAGTGGTTGGCATGGGATATATCCTTTCCCACAATTTTTATCCGACCAAACAAACCAACACAACACAAAACAATCATGCAACAAATCTTTCTTTCACACTCATAGATTGAGTCATAGATTCATAGATTCATTGATTGAATCTTAGCATGGCTTCTTTCTCTTCAACTGCAGTTACTGCAACTCTCAAGCTCCACGAACACTCCAGAAAATACTCACCAAGCTCTTATCCAACAGAGAAGGTACTCTCTCTTTCTGTTATTTATTCACAACATTTACTTCACTTCTCTCACAAACATATCTTTGAAGGGTTAGCCACATTTCTTTCTTGAGATAAACCAACGTAGTACTGTTAGACTCTCATTTTAGTCTCTAAATTCAAATACTTATTGTTATTTCTAGGAAAATTTATAGTGGTACACTAGTATTATTTGGTAGAAAATCTATGTTTCACATTAATTAGATATGAGAAAGTTTAACACCTTAAAAGGAAGAAAACTATAAATCTTATAGTCTTTAGGTTGAGGTGCAGTTGGTATCAATTTCTTATATAATTTCTTATATGTACTGAAATCTGGTATTATTAGTGTTGTATATCTTTTGTGAATCCCATCAAAAAATCCATCATTATTATTTAGATTACACCAATTTTTGAATTTTGAATCGAAGCAAGGAATAAGTTTTATTTGAAAGTATGTTAATGTTAATGTTATTGCTTAATTGTGTAGCCATTTCAATCATAAATCTGTTTATAGAAGTACATGTTTTTTTAATCTGTGGTGAAAGTTTTCGACATCATTTTAAACCTTCTAATTGGATATTGAGTGTTGAAGTCTGTCGTGAAATTGTTTCAGTATTATTTTAAACTTGTAATTGGTTGTATTCAATGCATAAGAAGTGTTGAGATAAAAGAATAGTCACGTTAGAAATTGCTACTTTCAGGGTCAAAGCATTTCTTTCCAGAAAAGCCAAAGATTCACTAATTTGGATTTTCGGGAAGCACTTTCATTGACCAGAGAGGGAACACAAGAGGTGGAACAATCTTTCTACTTTTCCTTGTTGCAACAATGCAAAGACGAGTGCTCCTACTCAGACACACAAATTGTTCATGGTCATGCCATGAAAACGGGTGCTCATGAAGACGTTTATGTCATGTCATTTTTGGTCGAAGTTTATGTCAAATGTGGGAACATGGATGATGCTCGCAAGCTGTTTGACAACATGCCTAGAAGAAACGTCTTTGCATGGACCACGTTAATAGCGGGTTATGCGCAGAACTCGCTGCCCAAGCATGGAATTCTTGTTTTTCATGAGATGTTGCATGCAGGAAGTTACCCTTCTGCTTACACTCTTGCTGTTGTTCTAAATGCTTGTGCTTCTTTGTACTCTCTTAAGTTAGGAGATCAATTCCATGCTTACATAATCAAATATCATGTTGAGTTTGACACCAATGTTGGCAATGCGCTTTGTAGTTTATACTCCAAATGTGGCAAGTTGGAGTATGCTCTGAAAGCATTCAGGAGAATAAGGGAAAAGAATGTAGTTTCATGGACTTCAGCTGTTTCTGCTTGTGGGGACAATGGTGCAGCTGTTAAGGGGTTAAAACTCTTTCTTGAGATGATTTCTGAGAACATAGAGCCTAATGAGTTCACTTTAACCAGCGTCTTGAGCCAGTGTTCTGGAATTCAGTCTCTACAATTTGGGACACAGGTTCGTACGTTGTGTGTTAAATTTGGATATGAATCAAACCTACATGTTAGGAATTCTTTGTTGTCTCTGCACATAAAAAATGGTTGCATTGGTGAGGCTCAGAGGTTGTTTAATGGAATGGATGATGTCAATCTGGTTACATGGAATGCAATGATTGCCGGACATGCACAGATGATGGAACTCACAAAGGATAATCTTTCTTCACGCGAAAATGGAAGTGAAGCACTGAAATTTTTCTCCAAGTTGAATCGGTCCGGCATTAAACCTGATCTGTATACCTTCTCCAGCGTCTTGACTATTTGTAGTAGAATTATGGCTTTAGAGCAAGGGGAACAAATTCATGCACAGATTATGAAAGCTGGGTTCTTATCAGATGTGATTGTAGGTTCTTCACTGGTTAACATGTACAATAAGTGTGGTAGCATTGAGAGGGCCACCAAAGCATTTCTAGAGATGTCTACTAGAACTATGATATTATGGACTTCTATGATTACAGGTTTTTCACAGCATGGTATGTCACAACAAGCATTGCATGGTTTTGAGGATATGAGGCTCACAAGAGTTAAACCAAATGCGGTTACTTTTGTGGGTGTTTTAGCAGCATGCAGCCATGCTGGAATGCTCAATCAAGCACTCAACTACTTTGAGATCATGCAAAAGAAATATAGAATTACGCCTGTTATGGACCACTATGAGATCATGGTTGATATGTTTGTGAGGTTAGGTAAGCTGGAACAAGCTCTGAATTTCATTAAGAAAATGAATTGTGTGCCTACTGAGTCTATTTGGTCAATCTTCATTGCTGGTTGTAGAAACCATGGGAATCTGGAACTGGGGTTTTATGCTGCTGAACAGTTACTAAGTCTCAAACCAAAAGATACAGAAACATATGTATTGTTGTTGAATATGTACAATTCAGCTGGGCGTTTTGAGGATGTTTCAAGGGTGAGGAAGATGATGAAAGAGGAGAAAGTTGGAAAATTGAAGGATTGGAGCTGGATTAGTATTAAAAACAAAGTGTATTCGTTTGAAACCACTGACAAAACACACCCAGAGAGTTCAGTAATAGGTAAATCATTGGAAGATTTAGTTGCCAAAGCAAAGAGTGTTGGCTACGAGATGCTAGAAAGTGTGGAAATACTTGATGAAGAGGAAGAGGAAAAGACATTCTCCCCTACTATTTATCACAGTGAAAAGTTGGCCATAACATTTGGGTTGGAGAACTTGCCAAGTTCTTGTCCAGTAAGAGTTGTGAAGAGCACTTTATTATGCAGGGATAGCCATAATTTTATTAAGTATGTCTCAACACTGAGTGGTAGGGAAATCATCGTTAGAGACAGTAAGCGGCTTCACAAATTTGTCAATGGAAAATGCTCTTGTGGAAATTTTTGTGGTTTTCTCTAAACGCAGCAGCTAAAAGTTCATGTGTTGCAATCGAAAATTGACAAGTTTTTTTCACATCTCCACACTTACTAATATAACACGTGGAACTACACTGATAAGCTTCAAATTGTTGTGATTATAGCTTCCCAAAAGGTTAGAGCATGGATTACTAGATCACACATGAAATCTTTAACATGTATTAAACAATGTACAAATGGCTTACCCTTCTAAGATGGTATGATGATCTTGGCTCCATGTGAAGTGAAACATCGGATTTCTTGAGTTTACTGAAACTTTTTTTTTAATGATATATGTTCAGAAAGAATCCAAATATCAACAGTAAATCATCTGTTTGTGTTATTACAAACTTGGTGTATGATTGTTTGACCGTTCCAAAGTCTTAGCAAATGTTGGCCCCAGTGTGCATGGGAAACAAACACACTATAACATGGTGAAATTGGAGAATTTCGTAATATACACTAAAAGCCTCATCCTGACCCTTTAAACATTTTGGAATATCATTTTCAGAATGTAAAAATGAGGTGTAGAGTGAGCTTTTTTTGGACAAATTCAAGAAATTGGTTTCCTTTTCTTTCATGACTACGAACTATTTTTCTTGGGTTGATTGACATTCAATCGAAAGCCATACTACAGTTTTCAGAGGAAAATGGTCATGATATTCCAAAGTTTAATTATAACTAGTCCTTTGAATCCAACTCATTTAAAATAGTCTAATTTGTGAATCGAGTTATGTTATCTATATCATTCTTTATACAGCATCACCCATTGCATCTTATACTTAGATCTCTTTTGTTGCAGAGTAACATTTATAAAAAAAAAAAAAAATAGCAGCATAGTAACTAATTTAGTGTTGCAGGTTATCGTGCGTGCTCTTTGGTAAAATAACAATAAATGATATCAAGTTAAAATGTGATACAAATCGTAGTTCAAGAGAGGCAATGTCAAAAAATTGCATATAACTTACCATTAAGGTCTACTTATAGAAGAAAGTATATAATAAACAACAATATATTCTATAATTAACACATATTTTAAGTGTCTTGTTAAATAGGCCTTAAGATGAAGTAAAGTTATATGCATTTTCAACGGAGGAACCTTCACGATGAAGTAGTTTCAGTGCAGTAATTTTATATCTGTACAGAACAACGATGGATAAATAGTATATTTTTTCCCGATAATTTTAGTGACGCACTGGAAAGAAAGAAAACGAACATATGAACTAGCATAAATCGTGCTTGACTTCAGTATACTTACAACAGTGGTAACTGAAATTGAAAATAAGATTGTTACAATTTAATCATCTCTAGCACTCTTTCACTATACGAACAGGTTACAATGTAATGACAGGGCCAAAAAAAAGGGAGATAAAAAGAGATTTACAAACATTAGCATTATAAAATTCTAGATGTATGTTTTTTTATACCTGATTCCTATTTTCTATTGGCTTTCTATCTATCTCTATAGGGATAACAAAGGGTTGGAATGGTTAAAAATACTAAAGAGGGGACTTAGCCGAGCTGGCTTTTTTAACCTCGAAGACGAGCAAGGCTCAGGTGCTCTCCATAACCATGTTTTTTTTTTTGGTTTTTCTCCAAATTTCAATCATAGTATATGATACAGCAGGGTGATGGAACTACTACTCTTTGCAATTAGTCTTGGAGTTCCTTAATTTGCTTTTTTCATGGGATGGTTTCCACATGATATCCTCAAGATTGTTAGAAAAATTCTTGTAGAACTGCAACATCCATGAGCTACTTTTTTGTCATAAAGTACAAATTAAAAAAGACATGGGGAGGGAAGTGAGACCACCAACAATGAAAACCTCAAAAACTGACCTTGAGATATTCACTGGAATCTCCAGCTGCTTTCTGGATGTTCACCATGAAGAAAGCAGGAGCAATTTCAAAAACCTGCTTAAACAAAGAAAAAACGACCAGGAAATGAATTCATTTATTAACCACATTGTTTAGGGAGTCTGAAAATCTAGAAGAAAATAGGAACTTACTTCTATTATAACGGAGAAATAAGAAGCCTTGTTTGCTGGAATACCCTCTATTCTCATCTGAAAATGTAGACCAATATCGGTTCAGATTAATAAAATTAAGAAACTGTGGCAAGTTTTATTTTCAAAAGAATCAGCTCTTTTAAGTATTTAGGTTGACGATGGGAACCAAGGGTCAGGGGCAATTATAGCAATTAATTGGTAGAAAGTAGTAGCAGTACATTTTATCAAAATATGTATAATAATAAGTGTTATAAGCAGTAATATTTTGTTCAAATAGTGATCGTCATCTCAACAGTTTAGGGAAGAAACTTATGAGCAATTACATGTATGTAAAAGGTGAAATATGTTACATGTGACCCAATAGCGAGAAATACAAGGCCCAAGAGGATGATCAATAGGCCTGCTGGTTGGTTTGATTTCATTCACTGATATGCTTTTAGGACTCTTTTTCCTTCTAGAAGAAGTTTGCTAAGTTTTCCAGTATTGTTATTTGGCCTGCGTGCCACGTAGCATAGAGAATCTTTCAATAGCATTTGTCTTATATATTCTGTACTGTGCATTGAATGGAGGCAGAGAAAAGTTTTCCCATTCCTTCTTTCATCTCTTCTTAGGAGGTAGCCTGACCTCATATTTGGGCATCCTTTCTCATTTATCAATTGGTGCTTTCATTGAGAGATACTTAGTCCCTCCCATGGCTGACGGCACCCGCCTCAAAAATCTCTCTGATAAAATAGATGACCTACTCCACCAAATGTCCCTTTATTCTACACAAATGACCGACATGAACAATCGTCTTTCTCTCTTGGAATCCCCATCTTCCCCTCCGTCCTCCCCCGCCCACAATCCCAGTCAACGTCATTTTCTTAAATTAGATGTGCCGCGTTTCGATGGTACTGATCCCCTGGGATGGATTTTTAAAATAAACCAGTTTTTTGACTACCATCACACCCCAGAGGAGGAGCGCATTACTGTTGCGTCATTTTATCTTGATGGACCTGCATTGGCTT
>Ga0214545_1001794_pt1 | contig 40876 bp, 20 predicted proteins | sample CNSS4metaG_FD_160064 | JGI IMG/M metagenome (GOLD analysis project Ga0214545, IMG submission 160064) | Root nodule microbial communities from cowpea collected in UCLA plant growth center, Los Angeles, California, USA - CNSS4 | ecosystem: Host-associated > Plants > Roots > Nodule | place: USA... | reverse complement strand
TTAGGGAATAAAAAATAACAAACACAAATGAAAGGGATGAAGGATTAGTGAACTTCCTTTCTAAACATGCTTAGTCTTCTTAAGCATGTGCCTTCACCCTTGGTTGGGGTCAATCCTTCATCAGCAGGAAAGGGAAAAGTGGAATTGGTTTGGCAAAAGTATTTCATGGAAGGTAGGTAATAGTGGAAGAGTTGGGTTCTCAAAGGATAAGTAGCTTGGTGAGAGAGACTTATCATACATGTTTTTGAGGTTATATAACAATTCTAACTTTAAAAAGGCCAAACAAGAGAAATAAGATGATGAAATGATACTATTTAGTAGTGGGACTTGAATGGAGAAGATAGTAGTTTTAATGAAATCTTCCTTTTTTTTTTTTTTACTTTAATGATACATGAGATAGTATGGAATCCACCCATAAGAACATGGGAAGACAAGTTGACATAAGACGATAAGAAAACACATACTTACATAGTAAAGTGAAGCAACAATAAACTACAAGGTTATAAGGGAGGACAACATGAAGAATTTTATAACCAATATTAGAACTGTAAAACCCAACCACTAGCCCACTTTGGACAAACATTATATTTACTATGTGTGGACTCTTAAAAGGAATAACTAGTCACCTATTCTTCACTTGCAATGTAGAGAGCCATATTTGAAATCCATGTAACTAATGGATTAATGGCAATACAACCTTACACAATAAAACAAGATAGTACTCTAACACTTCATGATTACATGTGAAAATAGGCAAAACATATGCATTTAATGGTAAAAAAATATAAAAGATTAAATAATATTTTTCAAAATTTATATCATTCCTTTATAGTATATAGATAATATATATATATATATATATATATATATATATATATTAATTCAAAGAATTGAATTAAGTTTTAAAATTTTTTGGGACCATGTAACATCTCAAACATAGAAGTTCAATGTTTTCTATCTAGTGAAATTTACATGATTATATCAAAGCATAATTCATAAAATATAATTCATAACTTTAAGCATAGTCCTCTTTTTATAACAAAACTTAACATTCAAAGAGAATTCAAAATAAAACTAATAGGAGTGGCTCATATATAATATCACAAACTATAGATATAAAAACTCTAAACTGGTTCTCAACTTCAACACCCATAAAGACTCAATGTTACTGCTCTTTAGATCCTACATTATCTTTTGCTCTCGTGAAATTCACATTCACAGCAAATAGGTAAGATCAACATGGAAATAAACAAGGTAAGCTAAAGATGATTTAAAACTTATAAGTTTTAAATAAAAATAGAGTATTCTAAAATTTTGAATATAATGATATACCGTACCATCTACCATCAAACATTACACCAAGGTTGATCAAGCACAAACATACATTTATAACTACAGACCCGACCTTTGGAGGGTTGGTGTACTGACTAGTGTTATGAGATCATACACATATCACTCTTGCATCTCAACAGTTATAGTTATAATGTGCATGGACAACTTCCGTGATTCAATAAGCATGATAGGGTAAATTCAATATCCCTTTTGAGTGTGACTACTGCCAACATTCTAGATACAAACCTCCCTCGACTCACACAACTAGTCATTGTTTTTTATTTTACTCAAATGACTAGTAGAGTCAAGATAACCTCACCTCTGCATTTATCATCATTACACCTCAAAATGAAACCAAACATGGTAGAATCCCAACTTAGGAATAACTACCTTATGATTTAATCATATATATTTTCATTTGTAATCATCATACCAAGAAGGGCGAAGCCCAATGGTACATGAAGGGCGCTCAATGTCCACATCTTAGGGGCTCATTGTAAAGTGAGCGCCCAACAGTACCATACCAATGTCCAAGACTGAGGACCCGCAAGTTCAGTGGAAGATGAACACCTAGTGATGCAAACATAGTGCCTGATGCCCTAGCCCTTAGAGTTCTCTGACTTTGATTTTATGACTATTGGCCAATACCATGCACCCACCGCCCATTGTCATCTCAGAAAACAAATATTTTTTAGCATCTGAGCTTGCTCAATTTGTTCTGATTGTTACTTTACCCCTTTACAAATTCAATTCTTAAAGCCAAATCAATTTTCTTAAGAGTACTAACAAATATACATTGTTCAAAACTAAAAGCTCTCATTTCAATTTTTCACACTTTTAAATAAATAAAAAAACTAAGCCTAATTCTATCTAGCAAAGCTCATTCACATAGATTTTTATACACATCAAATTCACACCTCAAACCATTCCAACAACTCAGTTATCATCACATAATCAAACACATTCAAAAAGTTTACAGTTTTCAACAATATAAAAATCAAGAGAAAAACCAAGACTAGTTTTCCTTACCTCCTTTCAAGTTCTTGGCTTAGAATTTCTCCTAATCTCTATGTCTCATAGGATGATCTAAAAAAACAAAAGAGATCTTAGATTAATGATCTAAGCACATCTGTTAATTCACAACAAATCAAGACAAACGATAAAATTTCCTAAGACAACATGCATATAGAAATTTCCTACATACATCAAGATCAAAATTTTGTTATATATATATATATATATATACGTGGTATTGTAAAAGGGGAAACCATATATAGCTACCTCATGATCTCTTCTCGGTGAACATTGTTGCCGTTGAAAATGCAAAGAGTGCTAATTTGTTGGAGATATTTAGTAACAAGGTGCGCTTTTCTTCCACAAGCCATGGACAATGTGATGTTGGATTTGTTGTTGATTTTTATCCTAAATCCATGGGATTTTGGCTCATCATCATACCTCCTCTCCATTTACAAATATGGCTTCATTCTTCATCCAAAATGCACAACTTCATAACATTTTCTCTTTGCTTCTACTCTTATTTCTTATTTTTTTTATCTATCATGGGTTAATTTTGCTCTTTAAAGAGTTTTTCTTGCTAGATTCTGAGATCCTCTTAAAATTTGAGACATTCTAGTTGTATAATTGGAGACTTGCACAACACATTGCGAATAAGTCCTTAAGGGTGGTGAATATACATGCCTTAGGAAATATTTTTGTTCATGATTTCGTCAGCTAATACAACAATCTTAAGGACTTATGACTAGCATTAACAACCAAAATTTGGAGAACCAAAACATTGTTTCCCAAACTAATATAGTATTTGTGAAATTGTTCCCTGATGTGTCAAAAATTGAGGTTTTCTCTAAATAGAACTTTTGGTGATGGCAAGAATGTGTGTCTATCCTTTTAGACATGATGGAGTTGTTACTACTCTCACATCTTCAAAACCCAATACCAGTATCCCTTCAAAAACGTTTTAAGGTTAGATTCATGGGAACAAGGTATGTAACATCCTAGCCGGATATTACTTATTTAAATAAAATAAAAATAATAAAAGCAATATAGTCGCATTAAATAAACTCTTTCCAAAATTGCGAGAAAATTAAACTTTATTATAAGCGCCAAAAATTCGAAAGTATGAATTAAACTTAAGCTTACATCTCCAATTCCAAAATTTTAAATCCAGATTAAACAATTAATGAAAAATTGTAGAAATAAAAATATTCCCAAGCTACTCCGCTCCAACGCTAAGTCTCACCAGCACCTCCTGCAACATCATCTGCTTTCATGTAACAAGTTACATGATCATCGTCCAACACAAGCAGATAGGGTGAGCTCAAATAAAATAGATACAATATACAATAACACAATAATTTTAAGCCCATAATTCCAATGACAATCCCAACCGTCACACCCTACATTCACATTTTCCTTTGAACGCCTCTTGATTCTACCCCCTTTGATGATAACATTGATCGATCCTTGCTGCCATGAGTGTCTACTCGCCCCTCCGACTACTAGCCACCACCAATATTCCACACATTGGAATAATCTTGTCACAACCACAATCCACAACACCAAGTCAAGTTCGCCAATACGAATCGCAGTTCGTATTTGTCTCAAGACTACCAAACTCGTCGGATAACACCAAGGAGGGCAATCATTTGGAACCCATCTGTACAAGTCACGATCTCGCACACTCCATTGGACTTCCAAAACCACTAAGTTATAACTTCGAGTGGCCACGTGTTACCCCAATACAAGCTACACTCGTAACTAGGCCCCCAATAAAGCATTGCATCAAGACATCCATCCAAAGCTATATAAAATCACTCGCGCAATCCATCGCTGCATCTGGAACTGCCTGGCGCCAAACACTGCGTCGCTAGGCGCACTCGCGCTCTAGGTCGCCTAGCGGGCACCTCACGTCGCCAGGCGCCACGTGCCTTCCAAGTCTCTACCAGATTGTTTCCGCTTGGTGAAATCATCTCTTTCGCCAGGCACCACGCGCCTAGTATTTTCTAATTTTCTCCTTGTCGCTTGGCGGCTCACGGGATGAACCGCCAAGCGCCACACCAGTAGCGTCACTACTACTGGTTTTTGAAATTTTGGAACTGGTTCCAAGGAACCCAACACTCCACAAAAAATCAAGCATCACCATAAATACTTATTCCATCATAATAAAATGATTGGTATAGAGTCCACACACTCACAAGCATTATGGAGTCATTACACAATTTATTGTAAAGCATGCCATGAAAATTCCTGCCACATCACAACTTGCGCATACGCACAATACTCAAACAGACCATATTACCGCATCATTTTCAAAATAACACAACAGTTACCTCATGAATTCATAAGCTCGAATCATGAATCACACATGTTGTACCATGTTTCTATTCCACATTATTCTTTTCACCAAAATAATGCATAGCTTATTAAATAAAGCCAAATTATAGGTAGCACATAAATGAATTCCAAAACAAGGTAGGTTCACTAATATTGTCCAAACAATGGCTACACCATTTACTCTCTTTTACCCCAAGTATCCCATATTCATCTATAATTAATCAACCTTTCTTACAAAAGTTCCCCTTCTGATACTCCCTGTCCAATACTCCATATTATGCATACGAATATTCCAGATAAATTTTTTAGAACCTACGAGAAAGAACAGAACCATAGTTCAGTTCTGCATTGGTACGTTGCCTAGCAGCTGCTCGAGTACCGCTAGGTGGGGCCTGCAAACCTGGAAATTCTCAGGCTTCCCTACACAGATGTGAGTCACTACACCCCCCTCATAATCATACACATTCATGCAATTTCACAATTTAACCATACAATTGTAATTCCAACTTTAATACATTTTATTTGTCACAATAATAATTCAATTCATAATGTGAATTCAAGATTTCCCATCAATCTCAAGTCCCAAGAGTTAGTAGAGGTGAGGGTTCACAAACATTTCATACATCACAAAATCATATTATTGAAACATGAATGCAATTCGCCTAACTTGGATTCCTAGCTCAACCTTGATTACTTTAGAGTTCCTTCCTTGATCACCAATGGCCTCCTTGGCTCTTCCTCAATTTAGCTCTCCCTCTCACTCCTTTAAACACACGTTGCTATGAAATTTCTCTCCTCACAATACTCTACAATGGCAGCCTCGAAAAACCCACTCTTTCTCCCTTAATTTGCCTATTAATTATACCTTAACTACACTTAATGGCTAAAAAAACGAAAATGCATTGAAAATAATTTTAATTGCCATTCAAGAATCATTATTAGTTGTTTTTCCAGCCCTCTTGGCTACCCCTTTGCCAGCTAGGGTTTCTGGCTCTTCCCATTCATGCCAAATGTAATTTTAGCAAAAAGAAAGTTTAATTCATGTCTACCAAGGTTCAAGCACACAATCATACAATTAGCAAGACAATGCACAACCAACCAACCAATTCCTATTTTGTGATAATCTTATAAATCTAGGATTATAATATCGCTCCTCATGATTAAGCATATTACCAAAATAATAAACAATTAAAATAACACACAATTGCCAAGAACACCCAACCACTTAAGCTAGTACTTTTTCACATCATAAAGGCTAGCATTAATTTCCATAAAGGCTCTTTTACCCGCATTTATTAAATAGTTATTTATTTAATTATTTAAATTCTTCGAGCTTACAAGGTATGCTGACACACTTTACTAAGTACTTTGTCTAATGACTTGTTCGATGTTTATTTTTCCTATAAGGAAGCGAAAGACATTTGAGATTCGTTAATTCTCAAATTTATTGCCAAAGATATCGTCGGACAAAGATTCATAATAGGGAACAACTACCACTGGAACATGATTGAAGATAAGGACATCAAGATCAAAATCAATGAGTACCACAAATTATTAGGATATATCAAAGCAAAGAACATAATTCTACAATATGAGTTCATCTCAGAACTTCTAATCGAGAAACTACTGTCATCTTAGACTAACAATAAACAATATATGAAACACGACATAAGTATATTTCACTTCCATAAATCATAACACACATCATCATTGAAGGAGTGTGCTACTACAACGGCTAGAGCGTTATCTAAAAAAGCAAATGTGGCAAAAGACAAACTACTCCAAAAATGTATGAGAATAAACCTGATCACAATAAGAAATTTTTTTTTTCTGAAATTCTCATCCCAGAGGATTTAACCGCATATTTAAGAATGGAAATTGCTTCGTATGTGGAAAGTCAGACCATCATGCACCATAGTGTATGCGTAGAGCAAGAAATGACAATCATCCTAGGGAAAATATAGTTGAATGGTAAAATACTATTATTGCATACGTTTTCAAAAAATTTGATACCAATGTGAGCAAGTGGATGGTAGACTCTCGTGCTACTAGGCACATATTTGCAAACTTCTTTACCTCCTACACTAGTGTAGGAATGAAGAAGAACATATTAGTGATTCTAGGACAAATCATGTCATAGGAATGGGAAAGGTTCTTCTAAAACTCACATCTAGGAAGACTTTGGCCTTGAGTAATGTGCTATATGTGCCCTCTATTAGAGTTAATTTAATCTTTGTAGCACTATTGGGAAAAATAGGGGTTAAGTATCTTTTGAATCTCACAAGATTGTTAGGACAAAAAATAATGTTTTTGTGGGAGAAGGAATATTGTGATCAAGGTCTCTTTGTGCTCAATATTTATGAAATTTTCAATAAATCAAGTTCTTATGCTTACTTTGTTGACTTGTATGATATGTGGCATTCTAGATTAGGACATGTGAACCACTTATGTGTTATGGAATTACAACGACTATGATTAATTAATATGCACGATAAGAAAGTAGACGAGAAAATTAATGGATGTTAAGACCACTTTTTTAAATGGTGAATTAGAGGAGGAAATTTATATGAATCAACCTAAAGGATGTGTTTTTCTAGTCAATAAAATAAAGTATGGAAACTTTTAAAATCTTTGTATGGATTGAAAGAAGCTCCCAAACAATGGCATGAAAAGCTTGATAACGTGTTTCTTTGTGATGCTTTTTCACCTAATAATGTTGATAAATGTGTGTTGTAAGACCCAAGAAATTTAAGTAATTAAATAAATAATTATTTAATAAATGCGAGTAGTGGGAACCTTTATGGCATTTAATGTTAGTGTTTATGATGTGGAATAATATTAGCTCAAGTGGTTGAGAGTACTTAGTTACGTGAGAGGATTTGGGTTTGAGTCTTAGGTATGTTATTTTAATAGTTTATTATTTTTAATGATATGCTTGATCATGATGAGTGATTATAAATTCCTATATGTATAGAAATTATCATGAAACACAAATTAGTTGAATGGTTGTGGATTGACTTGACAATGGGGTAGTTGTGTGTTCAAACCTTAACTTAAGCAAAATAAGGTTCCTTTTTGCTAAAATTTATTTTGGCATGGATGGGAAGGGTCATAAACCCTAACCGTCTTGAGGAGCAGATGGAAGGCTTAGGAAACTACTTGTTAATGGCCCTGAATGTTCATCAATTAAAATTGAGCTTTTGACACTGTAAACTTGTGAGGACTGGAAAAGAGTATTTTGCACATAAATATGATGAACCAAGGACACGTGGGGTCGTTTCTATAAGGGTGAGGGAAGGAATACGAGTTTGATCAATTGTGGTGCAAGAGGACTCTAGCATTTTTCTCGATTCATTAACCGTCCAATTTAGGTGACATTTTGACAAATGATTTATAACATGTTGTTATTCACTTTGAACGGTGGAGATTTGAATTGGATATCTACAGTTGGAGATATACATCACTCATAATTGGTTGTTTGGATTTCCTAAGAGTATGATTATTAATGGATGATTACGTGTGCTTAAGTGCTGGCATGGCCTTGATTGGTGAATGTATATATATAAATATGTAGATGTGTGATTGATGAGTATGTTTTTGGCAGTGCTTGTTGAGCCATGTTGAATATATAAATCTATATATGTTAGCTCGAATGTATGATGTTATAAGTGTGTGCAAAAGGCAACTATTGATGATATCACTATGACCGAGTGTTGCATGATAATCATACGTTAAATGTAATAGAATTGCGGGGGCATGCAAAATAAGTATATAGCTTTGATTGTGTCTTATGTGGTGTATGTAAATTGTAAGCATGCAAAGTGTTGGGAAAATGAGAAGGGGAAAATAATGTGCGTGTTGGATTAGACTGTGATGTTTTTAAGGAGCATGAATGTGTCTACTATTTAAAGTGGTTCCATGGATATGAGTGATGGTTGGTGAAATACATGTTTAATATGTGATATTTGTGTACAAGTATGTTAAAGCTATATAAGTTAAGACTGTGCATTTGAGTCATGTGATTTATAGAAATATATATATTCTTGATTGTGGACATGCATAATTATAAGAGTAGAATTGAATGTAACCTATTTTTGGTTGCTAAACCAACAACGGGTCGTTACTAGTATAGTGCTTGGTAGCATAGTGGTGGCCGACAAGCGATAAGAGTACCAGGAAAGTTCCTAGAGCGTGTGGCGCCTAGCGGTGAGGAGTGAACCGCTAGGTGATAGCCAATAAGACAATGGCTCTATTTGTGTTTGACACTTGGCGACGAGAGGGCTCCGCCAAGCGGTGTGCGCTAGAATGTCACTTGGCGGCGCTTAGGCAGTGTCAGGCGATAACGCAGAGAGCAGTGTGCACTATTGGCTTGTGTTTTGCGTGTTTGTGATGTTGGGCTTGGACCAGGAGATGATTAATTGTGTCATGAGCGAGTAGGTTCAAGGCTGGTGATGAACACATGATAATATGAACGGGGAGGTTCATATTATGATGCTCTCATGTGAGGATACGAGTGGGGAGGTTCGTGTGTTTCGTGCTCATAATTAAGGGTTGTTACGTGCGGGAAGGTTCATAGCTGTTGAATCATGTGTGTCATGGGCCTATGGTCGAGTATTGGTATGGTGTTTTACACGACTTGTGGCTTGTTTCTTTGGATGTGCGTGATTTACGAGGCTTTGGGTGATACCTTAAGAATGGAATTTGTTGTGGTATCCCTTGAGGTGTGGCTCAAGACAGAGGGTAAACACGTGGCATTCCTTGAGTTGTGGCTTGAAATGGCATCCCTTGAGTTGTGGCTCGGGATGACGGATGGACACGAGGATTCTTTAAGTTGTGGCTCGGATTGGCGAGTGTTATCGGTGTGAGTGTGCGAGTTGTGGCTCATATGGATGGATCTAGGAAGATTGCCCTCTTTAGCGTTAGTCGACGAGTTTGGTAGTCTTGAGACAAATACGAACTATGGTTTGTATTGGGAACTCCACCCAGCGTTACAGAGTGTGGTTCGTAGTAGGTTTCCCGCACGTGTTCTACAAGTTGTGGCTTGTAGGTGGAGGCAACAAATGGTATCTTGAGGTTATCATCTAAAGACATAGAACATGGATAACATGGTGGTGGTCGTGCGGTATGGAATCAAATAATAGATTTCCTTTGATGAGTGTATGAATATATATTTGAATTGTATATATAATTTGATATATGTTAGCTTACCCTATCTGCTTGTGTTTCATGATGATCGTGTAATGCGTTACACGAGAGCAGATGATGTTACAGGTGGTGCTGGTGAGGCATATAACCAGAGCGGGGATGCTTGGGGATTTGATTTTATTGTTTTCTTGATTTACTTTGTAAATCAGATTTGATTTCCCAGTTTTGGAAATGTAAACACTTGAAAATAAATTATATTTATTATGAATGATGATTAAGAAGGATTTCAATTTCCCGTGTTTTGGGAAATACATTTAAATAAATGTGACTATTATTTATTTTATTTTATATTATTTAAAATTAGTAATATCTGAATGGGATGTTACATGTGTACTCTAAATCTAAAAATAGAGAATATGTCATTATATGTTTATATGTGTGGATGACATGTTAATGATTGGTAATGCAATGAGATAGTTTCTATAACTCAATTGTTTCTAGGGTTTATTTTTTAAATGTAAGATGTTTCTAGGTGAAGCCAATGAGATTTTATAAGTTAGAATCATAAGGAAGGGAGATATATAATATATTACTATCCCTAGAACAATACATTGAGAAACATCTTAGGAAGTTTGAATACTATGACTTCAAACAAGTGAGTACCCATCATGATGCTAACTGTAAGATAATGAAAAATAGGAGAGAATCTATTTTTCAATCTCGGTATGCCCAAATAATTGGGAGCTTACTACATTTAATCAACTTTTCTAGACCTGATATTGCTTATGCAATAGGTAGACTATTTATGTATACTCAATGTCTTAATCAGAAGCGTTAGGATGTAGTTACAAGACTTATGGGATACTTGAGAGGTTCAATGGATTATGCCATTAAATATAGTGGGTTTCAAATTGAATTAAAAGGGTACAGTGATGCTAACTGGAACTCTAATTTAGATGAGACAAAAATAAACTAGTGATTATGTATTCGCACTTGAGGTTAGTGTGATTACATGGAAATCAGTCAGGCAAACAATTATTGTTATGTCAATAATGAAATATGAGTTTATTGCTCTTGAAATGGTTTGTAGTGAAGTTGAATAGTTGACAAACTTCTTAGCGAACATTCCACTAGGAATGAAACCAACCTCATCTACTTTAATATACACTGTGATTGCCAATCGGCAATATCTATAACTAAAGAGTGGAACTATTTTCATTGATTGTAAGGTCAAAGCGGAATCTAGCAGATCCTCTAACTAAACCCTTAGGAAGAAAGATGATTTTAGAAACATTAAGGGTAATGAGACTTAAGCCACTTGGAAACAAACAAGTTATGGTAACTCAACCTTTGTGATTAGAGATATTATGAATAAGGTTAATATAGGTAAGAGCAAGTCACTTGTTAGTTCCGATAACACTAAATTGATTTTAAATCCATTATGTGCATTCCTATGGTGTATGAAAATTATAGAGACTAAATTATTAGAAGGTTAAACTTTGTAATTAAAATTCTATGTTGTGAAAGAATTTCAGCTTAAACAAAGTTTTTAATGTTTTTCATATACCCTATGGTTGGTGTATGATTTGCAGCATACACTTAATGAAATCACCTATACGAGTGTCAAGTGGGACCGCTTGCATGAGATATTTGCATGATCTCTAGAGCACTCATGAATATTATGCATATGCATGGACTAGTAAGCGTAGCACAATGATAACAACAAAGATTGCGGGGGTGTATTGTGATTGATAAACTGCTAACACACACTAAGTGTTTTTGGTTCATATAGCTTGTTATACCAACTGCACTGTGTGTTAGGTTTCTCAATCTAGGACTGGTTCATATAGCTTGTTATATCAATTTTGATGCATTACGTCTTATATGAGACCCATGATTTTCTTTTTTCTTTCTTTTCTTACCCTTTTACAATATGTGGGGGATTGTTATATATATATATAGGGTATTGTAAAAGGAGAAACCATTTACAGTTACTGCATGAGCTTTCCTAGGTGAACATTGCTACCATTGAAAAACCAAACAATGCTAATCTGTTAGAGATATTTAGCCGCAAGGTGCGTTTTTCTTTCGTAAGCCATGGACATTGTGACATTGGATTTGTTGCTAACTTTTCTCCTAAATTCATAGGATTTTGGCCCATCACTGTACCTCCTTTCCATTTATAAATATGGGTTCATTCTTCATCTAAAATCACACAACTCCATAGCATCTTATCTCTGCTTCTACTCCCTTTTCTTATTCTTTTATCTATTTTGGGTTAATTTTGCTCTTTTTAAAGAGTATTTCTTGCAAGATTCTAAGATCCTCAGAAAATTCGAAAAGTTTCTATTGTACTATGGGGGACTTGCGTAACGTATTGTGAATAAATCTTAAAAGTAATGAATATACATGTCTCGAGAAATATTTTTGTTCATGATTTTGTAAGCTAATACAACAACTTTAACTCTAGAATCGGACATAAAATGAACTTGCTCGGTAGAAGAAATTGATCCGTTTGAATTGTTGGCCTTCTCACTAGAAGTTCTTTAAAAATAAATTTGGTTCTAACTAAGTTCTATTTATATTTTTTTCTTTAATAATAATATATTCGAGTATTCCCTTTAATAAAACCCTCTTTCTCTCTTAAATCAATTTCTAGGGTTTCACAAACCACATTGCTTCAAATTATAAATTTAAACATAATTAAGTTTAATGAAAATCTTAGATAATGTTACTATTTTAAATATGTAAAAATTGAAACAATTGAAAGAAACGAACTATAACCAATAAACTTAAGGACCACTAAATGGGTCCACTAGTGCATAAGATATAGGAAAGTCTTTGGGTTTATTTGGTTGATTCCTTCTGATAATAAATATTAATCTTCACTTGATGATAATGAGGAGCACAATATAATGTAATGATAAGGAATATTCTTCTTCCTTGAGTTAAAAGACACGTAAACGTGCGACGAGAATCATGCAAATTCGTGTCTCTTTGTGAACCCTTCTTTCCTTATGAGCCATTAAATTTGCGGTTTTCCTAATCACCCCTATAACTAATTTAGTTCATAAACTTAGTTTATTCCCCATTCAATTCGAGTCTCTTACTAGTTTGGGTAATCAAGACATTTAAATTGGTAATTGTGATTATTAAACTTTAAAACTCAACATCTCAGACACGATAATGGACAATGAATATCCTAACGAGCATTAAAGTCAAAATATTTTTCAATTTTGAAAGGTTTAACGTTCACGTGTTAAACTTATCTTCACGAAACATGCAATTAATTTTCATTACAAAGTGATCAAATATCAATTAGTAGGTATAGTGTATTTGTGCTAGGATCAACTTTGTAAAGCTTTTTTAGTTGGTGATATATTCGTGTATATTCTTTAGCACAACTTGTTATTACGATTAGCTACATAGGTCAACATAATTCTTAGGTATCAATCTTTCCATTTTAAGAATTTAGCTTAGAAAAATATTCTCTTCATCATTCAAGGTAGCAAAACAATATATCAGTTTTAATGAAAATTATAATATAATTTTATATAAATCTATCAATGAGTCCATTTCTGTTCACTGCTACATATGTCAGTTTATCTTTCATTTTCAATTTCAATTTAATATATATATATATATATATATATATATATATATATATATATATATATATATATATATATATACACACACAAATGATTTCTAATCATTTTTAAAGTGAGGGTGTACATGACAAACATGACTTGAGTTATTTTTTTAATTAAAGTTATGCATAAAATTTAGAAGTTGTGTTTGTTATATAGGACTATAGGACTTCGGTATAAAAGTAAAGCAAATAAAGTTGTTTGTCATGCATGACTTCAATTCAAAAATAAAACAATTGAAGTTGTGTTTGTCATACAAAAATTTACTTTTAAACAAACTGGAAATATTTTTAAGCATGGACGACTTTAATACATACGTAAAAAAATAATCAAATAAAAGTTATCTTCAACATGTACGATGTCTGTATAAGAAAAAATTAAACCAAAGTCGTTTCTTTTGCGTACGATTTCTATATGATAAAGTTGAAATCATATTTCTTAAATACGATTTCTTTAATACAAAATTATGAGCCCCAAACACAACTTATCCGTTACTACAATGTTTTCTAATTTTTTCCATTATAATATTTTTGTACGAAATTATACCAAAAGGATAAAAAATAAACATAAAAAAAATTAACCTGATAGTTAATATTAGATATGTCTTGTAAAGAATTTTATATAGTACTACACATTAGTATTATTTTAAAATTATTAAACATTTCTATGTTTTTAATTTAATGTGTTTTTTCCTAACTTTTATTTTTAATTATTTTCCTAATTTTTCTTTTATTTAGTAATCAAGGGTGAATGTTCCTATAATGACATCAAAAATAAATTTTAGAATTTAATTAGTTGTGCAAAACTAAATAACCTTAAATGTTGAACTAAACATGATGGCTTACTTTAACTTATATAGTACTAAGTTCAAATTGTTTAACTTGTTATTTAAAACCCTCGGAAGGACATTTAATGGTAAGAGTAAATAAAGTTTTCCCTAATAAACGGTGATTAGGACAAGTGCCACATATGAAGTTGAATAATCACTTTTTCTTCTCACCTTCCTTTTATTTATTTGATTAGTGCCATGAAAAATAATAAAAAGATACATATCTCCTATATAGTTTCAATAAACACTTTTTTTATAGAAAATTAAAAGCCTAGACCAAAGGAAAAGTGTCTACATTATTAGTGTTCATTTAAAAACGAAGAACCCATGATTTTAACACTACAAAAAATTTCATATTAACTACGAAAAAATTGCATAGTTAATCCCTTGCTAACAAATTTTTCAACAGATTAATTATTAAATTATTAAGAAATATTCCGTAATAAAATTCAGGTAGATAATTAGATAAGGATATAATCTCTCGCTGTTCTTGAACTAATTCATTTCTAATATCTTGCTAATCCCGCGCTAAAATTAAATGATAAAATTTTAGAATTTCTAATTAATTTGTCACAAAAGTGACTCCAGATTATCTGCTCTTTCTTGAACTATTTCAGAATAAAGATTTCAAAATTTTCAAATCAGAATGAAATTTAAAAACAGAAAGAAATTGGAACTAGAATTTTATAATGGAATTTCTAGAACATATTTTATGCATTTTGAAACAATTATGGAATAAAATTTTCATGGCAAACTTTTCCAGAACATGTAATGCCTTCTGGAATGATTTTTCTGGAACAAGGTTTCTAAAACAAACTTTTTGATTATGTGTTAGAAAGAACATTCTAGAACGAGCCTTCTTCCACGTTCTCACTCGTCTTCTTCGTATGCAGCATTCTCCCTCCTCCCTTCAACAGAGGCAATGATGGTAGAAGGTGACAGTAGCGGTGGTGTGATACAGTGAAAAAGATATTTTAGTTCTTTTTATTAATGTGGGGTGCAGTTAATAATTGTGCGAGTGCAGTATGCAATGCAATAAATCAAAAAGGAAATCTGAAGAGCCCATGTCCAAAAGAGGGAGGAAAACTGGAAGTTTTTTCTTCAAACATTTCTTTCCTGCACCCCGGTTTTACATCCTGCACCCAGATAAAATGTTTTATCCCATCTTACCCTAAATAAAATATACTAAAAATCTTAAATTTCTTCACACATATGTCCCTCTTGACCCTCTCGCCCCATCTATCATCTTTTTCACCGTCACCAATTTTATCTTCGTCATCTTCACATAATGATTTTTGAATTGACAATAATACATTCTTGAATCGAGTAATACATACCGGATTATTCAATTCAAAACAAAATTTCAGATTGGCCAATCCCATATATATTAACGAATCCGGAAATATATATCAAATTATCCAATCAATGATATAAATTTACAAATTGGATCGACTAATTCAGTATGCATTTCCTAATCCCGGTAATGCATGCCAGATAGGCTAATCCGGTACTTAAATGTAAACCTCCAAAAAGTTATAGAAAAAGTTTAAACTAAAATGCATGTTGGTCAATTATTATGATTTAACCAAAAGACAGAATTGATGAAGATTCAAAAGGAATAACTATATCTGCATTTAACAACATTTATTGTGATACAATGTTAATTTTAATTGTATTTTGGAAAGAAATAATCTAAAACTACGTTGGAAAAGATATGGCCACTAAAGTGGTCATTCTAGTTGTTCCAATTTATTCCACATATCAATCATCAGATTCCAAAAATCTTTCTGTCGATTTGTTCTCTCCCATTACAAGGTTTCGGTTAAGTCCTAACAAGTAATTAACAGTGTTTCATAACTAAAACAGTGTATTTTACTACTTGTCTCTTCTTTTATATACATACCATTTTTTTTATTACTAAATTTTGACAACTTTCTTTTACAATCTTAGATGTCATTTTTTAAGTGGTTTTTCAATTTTCTATTTTCTCATTCTCAATATTCCAAAACCACTTAGAAGATGTCACCTCATGTTGTAAAAAAAAGTTGTCAAAATTTAATAGTCAAAATATCATTCTCCCATGCAATAATGCCTTGAGTAATGTATTAGCAGGAGTGCAGTTCAGAGATATACCAATAAACCATTTGAATATATATTCTTATAAAATAAGCAAGTAGATTCTATCAACATGTCACATATATAACATATAAGCTACCACACACATATAGGGGAAGAAGTAATCACAGGGATGAAAAAATGTATCCTTTTCTTGAAAAAACTGTTGTTCCATTTGGGACCCAATACAGAAAGGGGAATGGGGACCAGAATTACTGAAACTTTAATTTGCTGAAATTTCCACTGGTACTCCTGGAGTAGGTTCTACAACCTTTGCATCTGGTAATTCTTTTGATAAAAGTTCCTGCATTCATAATTGATCCAAAAGATAGAATAGTGTTTGTTTGAATAACTTTTACATAAACTTATTCTATTTTTCTTCCGTACTTAAAAGAAAATTTTATTCAAACAAATTCTTAATCAATTACTTTATTTTCCAAAGTAACAAAATTTCATTGTTAGTTGTATATGAGAAACACTATCTTCTTTCTGTTTTATTAGAAGATGACATTGTTCCTGTTAGTAAGATAACCCTTCTCATATTCACCCTCTCTAGACAATAAAAGAAATTCATTCCAAAAGTTTCTTATAGATCCAGTTCACTATAAACATTACCCCAATCTGGCTTCTGTTTCTAGCAATGATCGAGCATCATGAAAAAACTTAAGTAGATAAAGCCAGTTGACAATTGAACAGAAGAGCTAGAAAGATAAATGATCAAAGTGTGACAATATCCATTGTCTAAGGCTTCCTCCAAAGGACTTGTATAGAACCAAACAACCAAAAACAATCACTCACAAACAAGTTTTTTATTTCATGGGGAAATGAACTAGCGGGAAAGGAGAAGGTAAAGATGATCAAGCTAGTAGACGATTGAACAAAATCTAGAAAGTTAAGAGGTCTCTTCAAAGTTATCCCCACAAATAAGTAATTTTGACAGCACCCATCCCACGTTCATGCTAGAAGGAATGGAAAAAGTGACATTTTCATTCTATTCTCAAAATCCAGAACAGATTCCTGCTCAAGCAATTTCTCTATCATTGTTCACTCAGCCCGCATTCTTTCCAGGCTCTAATATAGGTTTATTGTTAGATCCAAAAGGTGATAAATATTTTATGGACTTTCTAGAAATGGTATATATATATATATATATCAATGTTGTAAAGGGCAGATTACTAGGACAAAAAATTCCTTCCCATCTCAACACCCAGCAAGATAAGAATATGAAGACTTTCTCAAAAAGTCTCACCCCCCTGTAACTACTAACTATTCTTACTTTTAAATTTCTTTCTACCTATAATACACTTTCCAACCCTTCTCATTACTTTTCTGCCTATCATTATCTGCAGCTGCTGCAACAACCTTGTCCTTAAGGTTAAATTCTGGAATTTGGTCTTGTACGGTGGAAATGTCTTCCCATATTGCTGCTTCTAGAGGTCCCTCCTGCCATTGCACCATCACTTGTTGTATTGGCTCCTCCTTATCCAAAAGCTGGCTCGCAAAACAAACAAAAACTTGTGCCTGCTGTTCATTTGGTAGTTTTTTCTCTACTTGATGGGCTCCTATAGCTAATTTCAATTGAGATGCATGGAAAACTGGATGTATGTGGGAAGTCCTAGGAAGTTGTAATCAATAAGCCAAGGATCCCACTTGTTTGAGGACAACATATGGTTCGTAATCGTTTGCCAACAGCTTTGGGTGTAACCGTATAAGCATACAAATTTGCCTATAAGAGTAAATTTCTAGGTACACCCAAGCAACTATAACCTGTGATGATTGGCAAATTTAACCATTTGTCCTTCAGCTCAACCCATATGAAATTTTAGCTTCTTGATGGCTTCATCTCTTATCATAAAATCTTGTGTTACAGTTTCCACAACCATTTCCACTGGTACAAATCTGGCCAAAGAAGGTGGAGCTCTACCACACACAATTTCAAACGGTCTGCACTTAGCTTCCCCTTGAAAACTAGTGTTGTATCAGTAGTATTCTGCCCAAAGAATGAAATTAACCCATTTTTAGGTTGCTCTTAGCTGAGACATTGTAAATACATTTTCAACGTCTTGTCTAGAACCCCAGTTTGCCCATCAGTGGATGAATGGTAAGCAATACTCATTTTCAGTATTGTACCCTGCGATCTGAACAAATCCTTCCAAAAAAGGCTAAAAAAGGTTGGGTCTCTATCTCTAACCTTAGCATATGGAATACTATGCAACTTACCACCTCTCTAACAAATTTCAGCAATAGCTCTTGTAGAGTAAGGATGTTTGATGGGGATGAAGTGCCAATATGTGGAGTGGATGACATAATTGCCCTAGGAGATGGCTTAGAAAAAATGAATAGGTTGAAAGAGGCTCTTGTTCCAAAATTTGAGATAAATAGATTCTTAAGATAGTTATTGGGAATGGAAACAACATGCTAAAAAAGGGATTGAAGTTTCTCAAAGTAAGTATATTTCTTGATCTTCTCAAAGAAACAAGTATGATTGGATGCAGACCAACATACTTCAAACTTCACCCAACTCATTTCAAAATCCAAACCCAAAATTTACAAAGTACCCATCTCCCAATAAGTAGGGAACCTATGCACACTTCTAGCTAATGAAGGTTGGTAGGAAAACCAATACACATGTCACATACTCAACAACAAATTGCATTTGCAGTCATCCTAGTAAGTCAATTCATGCATTCATCCTATGAGGAATACATTGAAGTTGTCTATTAGATCCTAAGATATGTGAAGAGTGCACTTGGCATAGGTTTTATTGTGAGTTTATGGCTAACTCAACTTCACAAAAATCAACTTGTAAGATGAAGTTTATCCCCACTTATATAATATAAGTTGACATTATCATGTGTGGGACTAGATATTTTTTGGATGGTCCAATAACGGCTCGATAGCAGGTAGCATGACAGGCCCAACAAACCTTACTAAGATAGGCTTTAATAACATATTAGTAAGTGGATTTATACTTAATCTCAGAAAATTGACTTGTAAGGTGAGGCTTGTACCCTACTTATTATGATTTGAGCATATCCCTAGTCTTACACACCACAAAGGCTTACACTAATGCTGATTGGGCATCATCAATTACTAATAGAAGATCTACGTGTGGTATTGTACATTAGTTTAGGGTAACTTAGTTACATGGTGTAGTTAAAATCAAAACGTAGTGGAAAGTTGTAGTGTTATACGGATATGCTAAAGGAGTTTGTGAAATGTTGTGGCTGACAAGAATCCTTGAGGAGTGATGAACCCCTATTTGTCTACTGTTTAAGCTATGTTGCCACAATAAGGCAGCAATAAGCATAACACAAAATTTAGCTCAGACCACACTAAACATGCGGAAGTTGATTGGAATTTTTTCAAATAGAAGGACAATGAAAGAGTTATTTATATGCCGTTCATTCCAACTGCACAATAAGTGGCTGATTTTCTCGCCAAAGGGATACTTAGATGTAAGCATTAGCTTCTTGTGAGCAAGTTTTGCATGAAACATATCTATTCACTAAATTGAGGAGGGTGCCGGATTTGGTAGAAGAATCTGTCTCAAATCATTGCAACTTTTCTAGAGCTAAAAATTTGAATTAAACCAGTTCATATATGTTTAGAACTAGGTGAATTTATTTATTTATTTTATTGTCTCCTGATCTTTTGGAGATTTGTTTTTTCTTTGTTTTTTCTATTTATTTCTATATTTGTAGCATAATCAATCATTTAATTCTGCATAAATACCGTATGCACTATTATTCTGAATACTTGAGAAGAGTAAAATATTTTTTCTATTTCTAAAAGAAGTTAACCTTGAATGATTCGACTGTTCCTTCACCACTAACTAAGCTGGCAAGAAGCCCTTTGCTATCTAGATCTCCATTTTTCATTGGCACAATGAACCTATCGAAAAGGGAAAGAACATTTATATTAAGAAGAATATGAAATACTGTTACAGTTCTAACAAGAAAATATAAAATGTCAAAATTACTAAATTGAGCTAAACTTCAAATGTATTCTTCCAAAGGAAACAAAATTATAGGGAAAGTTACCAAAATGACTTTTAAATATGTTTTCGATTTAGCAATAATTAACCACTTAACTAGCTAACGATATTCAAGAAGGGGTTAAGAAGAAAATACTAACTGACGTAATTTGCATTAGTGATTTATTGTCGCTAAATTGGATGTACCTTTTAACTAGAATAGAATTTCCTGCTTCCCAGCTCCCAAAAGTTTATTCATGCAAATACTTTGTTTGAATGTTGCTACTTCTATGTAAATGTAATCTTTTCAGTTCTAGTATTAGAAGTTATCAAGGAGATATGGATGTAAATATTGTACATTTATTGCATCATAAATATAGACTTGGTTGCAGGGAATCCCTAAAATTCTTGGAGGTTACACTGGTTTGTAACCATCTGTAACTACTCATAACTTCTCTTTTCCTCTCTTAAGTTCTTCCCGGCAGAACTGCATATTGTTGTATCCTTTTCACACTTAAACATAATTATTTACACATCCACACGACTGCTTCTGTTCTTTATTCAAACTTTATTAAAGAGTAATTATTTAAAATAGGATTATTTGTGTAATAATAAAACTTAAGAAAGAAAAAAAAAATTGGAGTGTTACATCCTTGTTATGGCTGCTATTTGCCAATGGTCTCTTTAGCAACAAGACATTAAAAATGTCTTTTTTCATAGTGATCTGGAGGATGGAGTTTATATGGAGTAAACTCCTAGCTTTGTTGCTTAGGGGGCAATCTAGGTTGGTTTGTAAACTACATCGTTCACTCTATGGCTTGAAGCAATCACCCTAAACTTGATTTAGTAAATTTATTCATATAGTGCAGATTTCTAAATTGAAACAAAGTGAGGCAGATCATTCAGTGTTTTATTGTCATAGTTCTCCTGACAAGTGTGTTTATCTTATGCCCTATGTTGAAGATATTGTTATTACCAAACATAATATCACCAAAAATACCCAACTAAAAAAGCATTTATTCAGCACTTTCAGATCTAAAATCGAGGCCATCTAAAATATTTTCTTGGTATTGAAGTGGTACAATCAAAAGAAGGTGTCCTATGGATAAGTGAGAAAATTGCTGCCAGTACTGTGTGCAAACTAAAAAGGGTATTGTATGGACAAAAACAATCACCACAGGCATGGTTTACTATAGTTATGATAGATTTGGGCTTCAAACAAAGCCAAGGAGACCACATTTTGTTTGTTAAGCATTCAGGGAAAGAGGGGTAACAGTCTTTCTAGTTGATGTTGACTATATTATAGTGATTGAAAATTATGACACAGAGAAGGAATACTTGAAACAAAGACTAGTCCAAGAACTTGGACTAATAAAGCTTGGAAGACTAAAGTACTTCCTAGGGATTGAAATAGCATACTCTTGCGAAGGAATTTTCATACATTAGCAAAACAATACAACTGATTTGCTAGCAGAAACTGGGAAAATTATATTCAAACCAATATGAACTCCAATGAATCCTAATCACAAATTATGTTAAGTTGAAGAGGAACCAACACTAGACAAAAAGGATTTACCATAGACTGGTCGAAAAACTAATATACCCACACCTAACCAGACTTTGCCCCTTCAATGAGTGTCATAAGCCAATTCATGCATGAACTGAAGGAATCTCGTTTTCAAGTTGCTTTAAAATTTTGTAGTACCTTGGAGGGAAACCATGGAAAGGGAATATTGTTCAAAAGGAATGGAAGACGGAATATTGAAGCCTACACCGATTTGATTAAACAGGTCTCTTGTTGATAAGAGATCAACAACTGAATATTGTACTTTCTTAGGTGGGAACTTAGTGACATGGAGAAACAAAAAAACAAAATGTGGTGGCAAGATTAATTTGGAGGGCCATGAAGCTCTACTATGACAATAAGGTAACAATAGATATTGCACATAGTCCCATTCAGCAAGACGAGATAAAACATATTGAAATAGGGACACTTCAATAAGGGAAAATTAGAAGGTCTAGTATGCATGTCACCATTTCTTTCGAGCTGCAGGTGGCTGATGTGATAATAAAGAGATTCAATAGCTTAAGCTTCCACAAACTCAAGCAAGCAGGGAATTGAGGATATCTATTCCTTAGCTTGAGGGGGTGTCAAAATATGGATGCAAATTTGTACATTTATAGTATAATAAATACTGATTTGGTTGTATGAAATCCCTAAAATCAAGGGGCTTGGGGTTAGGAGTTTATTTACTAGATTTGCTCCTAATCTAGAGTCTTTATTTCAAGAGATTTATTTCTTTTATTTCAGGAGATTTATTTCCTTTAATTAGGATTACGTTTTTCCTTTAAATACAATGTATTCTTTTGCTTTGGAATCAAAGAGAATAATTCCACAATTATTGCCTTCTGCCAGCACATTTTCTCACAGTTAACAATTTTTCCCATTTCAGTATATTTTGTGAATGAATTGTTTTGGGTTTGTTATAATGACAAAATAAAATTAAGAGCTTTTTTTATTGTGATGCTGCCTGTAAATTCAAAAGTTTACTTGGCTTGAAGCAGCTTTGCAAGTTTCACTGCATCTTCTTGTCCTGAAACCAAGGTAAAATTGGGCAAAAGCTGTTTTATGACCGGCGTTATCACAATATCTGCCTTTTCCTTCTCAATGTAACTTTGATTATATACACAGTGGGGTTCGTAGTAGAGAGACAATTGGCCTTGTGGGGATGTAACAAGATACCTATGAGACAAACAGCACAAAGCCATTAAAGTCTATTAAATTGCATTTCAACGAAAATACAAAAGGTTAGTGCGTCAATAAATAAGGTGGATACAAAACCTACAACACAGATAAAAGAAAAATATGATGGAAAAGGTTTGATAGTATTTACCCATTCTCAGGACGTTGCCAAGGAGGTCCAAGAACTGGTCCTGCTGTAGCCTTAATATTGATCATCGAACCATAATTTGTTTCAATATCAAAGCTCTGCCCAGGTTCTAAATACGTAACCTGAAAATAACTGAAACAATGTGAAAACTTAAGTGGTAAACCAATTATTCAATTATAACCACATTAGTGCATGGTATTTGTTGACAAGATATAGTTAAGAGCAGAATTAAGGTAGGTAAGCAGGAAAGAAGTAACAACTATAGAAGCAGTGGATGGAAAGAGGAAAAAACCACCTCTGAGCACAGTTAATAAATTCATTGACACACAAGACAGGTTAAGAAGTATGCACAGACAGGAAGAGGAGCTTTCAATCCTATGAGGTGGATGATTAAGTCTCTCTTGAGGTATAAGACTCCACAGAAAACAGTGTGGCACAAATATCCCAAATTGGCTGCTGAATTTTATGAGCCTCACCAAGATGAGAAGATGTTAGGAACAGAGGCCTATCAGTTGAAGTTTCCGCTTGGTAGTGCTGAATCATTTTAGAATGAGAGTAGTGCTGAAGAGATGCAGATCTCAACTGCATCAGATCTCAACTGCATCCACTTGGTAGTTTGTTATTCTTGTCAGTTGTATAGTTACTGGTGACAGCTAAGAGTTACAATATGCCAGCTGTCATTACCAGTTTGTAACATCTATCCACTATATACATTCTTAATTGTACCTATCTTTCATTAACAAAAAAAAAAATGATTCAATTTCTCTCTCTTTTCTTGTTCTTCTGAATAGTCTTTTATAAAGGATTTCTAATATGGTATTTAGAGCTCAGTAAGACCCAAATATGCCCAAGTCCAATCCATTTCCCACCTCTTCCACTCCCGAAACCTTTCCTTACCCTATACTGGAAAAGCTTGATGATTCCAATTTCATGTTATGAAAGCAACAAGTAGAACCAGTTACCAAATCACACCTTCAACATCGTTTCATTGTGAATCTTTTGATTCCATAATGATTTCTCACAGAAGAAGATCATGCAACCAGAACAGAAAATCCCGCAGATTTTGTCTGGAACAACAAGATCAATTGCTTCTAACCTGGCTTCTGTTGATGATTTCTTCATCAACTCTTTCTTGTATCTTAGGCAGCATTCATTCCTACAAGGTATTGGAGAAAATACACGATTACTTTCATCTACAAATGTGTGTGCGTGCTCCATAGACCAAAGTAAGAACACTTTGAAAATTTAGTCGCAGTTCAATTCACAGAGTGATTCTGGATGTAGTGGTCGCTTTGGTTGCAGTAGGCAACAAGGTGGTGCTCAAGGCTGCGGAGGACTTTTCTAATTTTCAGTGCTAGTAACAATTATCAGAATAACCAAAATTTGCAGAATAACTCTCCTACCAGCTTTATTCACCGTAATAATTTTCTTCATGCTAATACTTGGACTATAATGCAAATCAGACCTGACCTCCTCTAGGATTCATCACAACCTATTGCTATGATAGTTAATTGAAGCACTCAATCTTACATTGCATCAACATGGATTCCAGATTAAGGTGCTTATTAGTGTAAGTAAACTTGTTAAAGACAACTATGTATTCTCTGAATTGCATCATAAGCATTGTAATGTTAAATGATAGGTTACCAATGAAGTCTTGGTGCAAGGTTGTGTTGGTCTTGATGGTTTGCATTTCTTGCCAAATATTCATCTACAACACTCTTCTGCTGGACCTACATCTTGTTTCAATACTGATTCAAATAATTCTACAAATGTTAATTCTTGTTGTACATCTAGTTCTCAAACTCTTCCATGCTAGACTTGGCCATCATAATCCTCATGTTTTAAAAATGGTTACGCAACACTGTAATATACCCATTTCTAATAAAAGTGCAAGAGTTTTCTTTTGCTTATTGTGTTCGAAAGTCTTATAGACTTCCTTCTTCTCTGTCTAATACTGTTTATACTCATCCTTTGGAATTGGTGTCTCGTGACTTTTCAGGACCCTCACATATATGTATTCCTTCTACAAATGGTTACCTTTATCACATAACATTTGTAGATACTTACTAAAACTTTATATCTAACTAATTCAGCAATTCACGGCTATGGCTAATCTTCAGTTCAATGCTAAAATAAATAATTTACAAGCAGATTGTGGAGACAAGTTTAGACCTTTAAACTCGTATCTTACCAGTCATGGCATTAATTATAATTATTTGTCCCCATACTTATCACCAAAAATGGAGTAGTGGAAACAAAATATAGACATGTAGTTGAACTTGGTCTAACTCTTCTTAATCATGCCTCTGCCTAGACAGTTTTAGGACTTTGCATTTGTCACAGCAGTATATCTCCTTAATAGACTTCTACAGCCTCTCTTAACTTTGATGTCCCTTATTTTGTTCTATTTAAACAGTCACCAGATTATAATTTTCTCAAGAACTTTGGCTGTTCTTGTTTCCCTTTCTTAGACTATACAATAAACAAGAACTTCAAAACAAGTCTTATGAGTGCACTTTTCTAGGATACTCAAACTATCACAAAAGGATAGAAATTCTTTCTGGGATTCTCTCTAGTGTGTCTGAGATATAAAATGAGAAAAAAGGTGCAAAAAGGCCTAATTTATTTTCAAGTTGGTTAAATATTCAAACAAGGGATATATGCTTTGTTATGAAATAATTGAAGATCTGAAACAAAATGTTTTTCATTCAAATGTGCAAGGTCAAGGTTCCAACAATTTGTCTTGGTATTGAATAATGAATACTAAGGGAGAGCTTCTGTATCAAATGTTCTTATACCAGTCCTCCAAAGTGTAATAAATGGTGGACATATCAGTGTAGGCTCTCATTTGGAACAATTTAAACCACTTCAGTACAGAATAATAATTTCATTAGTTACATAAAATAACTGTATCATTCAAAACCTTTAACCAACATCTATGAGCAATCAAAGTATATACATTAGATATATTAATATGAAGTAACTAAGCCAAAGGTTCAAATTCAAATACACACACAATGGAGTTTTCATGATCCGAAGAAAAGAAAAGTAAAGAAGAAAAAGAAAATATACTTACATTTCTGAAAAGAGGATCCAACAAGCCTTTAGCATTAGGGGTTGCTATAACTTTAATATTTGGGAATTTCTGAGAGAAGGGCTTTAAGGTCTTCAAGTGGCAGTGATCATCAAGGCTTTGAGTAATGAGTAAGCAACTGATTTCCGGAAGATCACTGAGCTGCACTACAAAAGAACATGACAAAAGAACCCACAGGCATTACATAGAGGTTACACAATCAACTAGTAACTAGTTAGAATCCATCAAAAGATACCTGGAATTGCTTTAACATTTTCTTAGCAGCATCATATAGCCAAGGAATTCCAAAATCCAAGTTACCAACCAAAATTGGATCAACCAATATGTTTGTCCCACCCACATTCCAGAGCCAACTGTTTCCCTAAATCCAACACTTAACCCATGTCAAAGGAAAGAGTAAAACAAGCCAAAAAAAATTTTAAATTTGAAAAGGCAAATCAGTATCATAATAACTACAAAATACTACATTATTTTCAATTTATTTCTTCTATTCAAAGATTTAAACAGGAAATTCTAGAAACAATAATGTAGAGCATGTTCGAATCTCTTACAACTTTTTGGTTTTAAAAAAATTCCTCATTACTCAACAATCAACTTCTCATCCAACATCTTTTAAGATGTGAAAATTATTTCTAAAACAAGTATTTAAAAAAAATTTTTAAAAAAAAAATTTAAAAAAAAAAAAAAAAAAAAAAACTGATACAAGTCTTTTCATTTTCCCATGTTTCCATCTTGTCAAATTTCTCTCTCAATTCCACACTCTACTCTGTGCCCAGCACCATCCTCCACCAACCGCCTTAACAACTTTACTTGGCAGCATTTTGAAAACTTAAAAACAGTCTTTAAAAAAGAAATCAAACACATTCTTCTGGGATAAGTGAAGGAATTGTATTGCCTCGAACCTGGGACCCATAATGGTATTGTAATAAGCAGGTGTGTTGTATGTGCTCAACCATTCGACCAGGTTGAGTGCAGAACAACTTAAATTAAAAATCATAATTTTTCCATAATATAAACTTTTTGCAACTACTTTTCTTTCTAGCTGTGCGAACATAGGTTAAAAATTTCACCTCTAAATATGTGAGTTTGAAGACATCAGCGGCAGAGAATGAGGAGCCAACTGCGTTCTCTTCTGAGACAACAGCAGAAACAACACTACCCCACCTGCAAACAAACCTCATCATTGATTGAATATTCCTCCAATCAAAAACTACAAAGACAGAGCAAAAACTGATTAGGAAGAAAAAACTTACCTTGAAGTTGAGGCATTGTAACCTGTGCAGATTGAAGTTCTTGGAACCAAGCGCGTAGATGAAGAAAACGGTTGTAATAAGAGTCTTCTTCTTCTTCTGGGGTAACAGGGTTTGTTGAGCGCAAGAGAATTGCAGTTGCACTGTAACGTGGCCATTGTTGAACCGTTGTTGCTTCGCTCACCCACCAAGCCACTACGTTTGTCCGTTATTAATTATATTTAGTTACTATTTTTTTGGTTCAATAGTTTTTTTTTTTTTTCTTTCTATTATTATCATCATAGTTATTTACAATTTTTTCAAACTTTCAAAGATTTTGAGTTAATATATTCTTTACATTAAATTAATGATAACAGTTAAATATTTGAGTTAAATTTGTTCGTAATTGTAACTGAACTCCACGAGTTTTTATACATAAAATTATTGTAAATAATAAAACTCTCCATTCAACTCGATAATTTAATATAATTACTTGTGTTGTGAGAGATAAAATCAAAATTGCTGATTAAAGTAGGATAATTTTATTAAACAGTACAAGTAAAAACGAAACAAAGGAGTACTAGTTTTTCTGTAGAGTAAGAAATTAATTTTAGAATTATAAAGTGAGGGATAATTTTATATATAAATAATTAAATATGTAGTTATTTTTATACAACATTAATAAGTAAATTTTTAATTGATAAGAAGATAAATTTTCAACTTTATTTTATTTTAGAACAGTTAAATAATCAAACGTGTAATATATGATCCTAAGTATGCCACGTGTCACATGGTAACACCGTACTCTAGCTGCTGCCTCTTCTGTCGACTAATCTCTACTTCATTCGTGGTTCATATATGGTGCATGGAAGTGAAAAAAAAAAGAAAAATATAAACTAAATATTAAAACATTTATACGTTTAAAACCGGTCTGATTCAAAATTTAATGGCAGCCGTATTGATAAATCTAGTTTAATAATTAAAAAACATACAAAATAATATTAAACATGCGTAACACCGCAAATAGTCAAATTTATATAAAACATAAAACATAAATGTATACATTTCTAATATTTAAAACATTTAATATTTAAAACATTTATAAAATTTAAATAAAATATGCAATCATATTCAAATTTAATAATATTCATCAATAGTATTTATCATAACAAGTTTATTTGTAAAATAAAAAAGAAAATGACAAATATTTAAAACTTTTTTTTGTGGTACATGAGATATTTTGTAAAAAGTGTATTGTAACATCTCATTTTAATATCTTAATACTACTAAAATAAAATTTTATTATGAATATTCAGAAAACAGATAAACCAATATATATCTTACATTAATATAGCCTTACAAGATAAGACTGTAGTAAAATCACTTATATACATTCTCAAGCTACTATACTATGACCTTGTTACAATATTATACCTAACATGATTTAAAGTCGTCTCATCGTCCAAACATCAGACTCCTTAACATCAAGAGGTGCTTCTACACCTATATCTTTATCTACTCACAGTTCACACCAAGAAGGTGATTATTGCAAAAGAAGAACACAACACAAACAAACAACAATAAAAGAGGGTAAGCCAATTTATAAAAGAAATAATCATACAAAAATTAAACTTATTACATCATAAAATAGTATATCTCAAACATTCATAAAAAAATTACCAATCATACAATTACAAACTCTTTAAACTCAATTATCTGGATTTATGCATCGACTCAAATATAAGAAGTTGTCCACATGTCATAAAAGTTGATTGCGGCAAAGGCCCTGGCTCCACTTGGCCTAACCAACATGAATCAATTTCCTTTAGACTGGGTAAGTTACTTATGGCATCGCCAGATTAAGGATCCCACTCCTAATCCCGCCATAAGAACCTCTTTCAAATCTCACCACCTAGGCCTCGACACTCTATATGAGTTTGTAAACCTAGTAGAGTATATGATAGCTTCTAACCAACACATATCCCTAACCAATGCATAACAATATACTAGAAAGTCCCTAACCAATGCATAACAATATACTAGAAAGGATTTGCACTTCTTCCTTAGAAGCACAATCCGTATACAACAAACAACTCAAATCAACTTTCCTCATTCTATTCGATTAAGTTCCACTTTCACTCTCTTAAAACCATCACACTTCCTTAGAACATAATTCACAACTCTTTTCACCAATATTTCCACTTCATACACTTCTAATTATCATAATATAACTTTCCCCAATTAAGTTTACGAATACCATAATAAGATTCCACAAATAATAAATTAAATCATTTCATCACATTAGCATGCCTTACTCTACATATCATACACATTTATCATTCTTAAAACACATACTTTAATATCAAGATCAACCTAAGACCACAACACTACATAAGAATCTACTAACTCATCAAATAGGAATACCCTTCATAACAGAGAAACCCAAAGTATAACACAAACATGAGAAATTAAATTATCTAATTACAGACCTCAAATAAAATATCTTACCAAAGTGAAGAAACATATGTCTAGGATAGGTTGTCAAAATTTCAGCTTGATATGATGGTTAACAAAACGGGAATCTTCATTTTACCAAAGCAACACAAATCAGAAAAATAGGGTGGTGTCAGACGCTGGCAAAGTTGCGCCACAGTCCAAAATTATCGCCCAAAAATACCAAGTCAAGGGCCTAGTGGCCGACAATACCAAGTCAAGGGCCTAGCGCCCGACAACATTATAACGGGGCCCAATGTTGTATTAGAAATAACAATTTATGGAAAAATTGATCCTATGCAATTGATTGATTGGACACCATTCCTTTAGTGTTTTTGATTCCAAATGGTTTTAGAGAGTTAAAAATGATATTCAATCACTCAAAACACATGTTAGACTTTTCCCCAAATCAAGACCAAACACAAATCAAAATCAACAGTTCACCACACAACTCGTTAGTTCAACAAACCACATCAACAGTTCAACATACAACTCATTAACCACATCACAATTAACTATCAAGATGATCAATTCAATAGAAAATTAGCTTCTCTTATCTGACTAAACTACACAAACAGCCCTAAGACCACTCAACACCTTTAGCTCCACAGGATGCTTTATCTATACCTAAGAACAACACAAGAACGATTAGGATCTACCGTTACTATCACTGATCAATAGAGACTCATATAAAATATTAAAAGAACATGTGCAAGTAGAAAAGCCTCATATGTGTCAGATACTAGGAGAAAACTAAGGAAAAAAATTTGAAACTCAACTTACACGAACGAAGAAATTAATTGGTCCAAATTGAAGAGCTCATCGTAAGGATCACTCCTACTGTCTCAAATCTTAAATCAAACAAACAAAAGGGAAGAACCCTTAGATAGAAGTCAAAAAACTATAGAAAAGTCGTTTCTAGAGAGATTGTATATTTTAAAATAATGAAACTCATTCATAACAATTCTAATTGTAAGCCCCATTTTCAGCTTATAAGAGTTGGGTCTGGCCTTTTCGTTGGCCCAAGGCCAGCCCACTAGGGACTCCCCAATACCCTTCCAGCTTACTCAGATTTCACTTGTCTCATTTTCAGAAACAACTACTTCCTCTCCTTCTCATATCTCCAGCAAGGTGCTCTGCTAGGGCACAATATTCTTCCGTCTCCAAGCTAGCAAGAACCATTTCACCTTCAAGTAAGTTGAACCTTAGAGTTTTGGATCTTTTTTCCTCCTCTTTACGTCGTTTAAGTGTGTTGGTCTGGTTAGGGTTTAGTCTCATACCCTGGTTTGTCTTGGTTCTATGTTTCAACACTGCTCTAGCCCTTGGAGCTGTGGTACTCCTTAGTCGCGGGTCTGTTGCGTTTTGTTAGCATCTAAGCAAGGTAAGGGAAGCTAGATTTTTAAGTTTAAAGTTATTCTTTCATGTTTATGTTCTGTTCTATGTTGTGGGTGCTTGAATGGTGTTTTAAATCGTGTGCAAATAACTGGCTGGAATTCTTTGGATGTGGTTGTGTGCAAAAAACAGTGGGGGAGAACTGATATTCTCGCCCAAGCGAGCTCGCCTCGCCTAGGCGAGAATAGCATAAGCTCGCCTAAGGTTTTGCCTCGAGCGCTCGCCTAGGCGGCCCATTCGTGTTTTGAGTGACACCTCGTCTCGCTCAAACGAGAAGGCCTCGTCTAAGCGAGAGCTCGTGAAATCTCCCAAGGGCCACTGTTGCAGTCTCGCCTAAGCGAGAGCCTACAACTTAAGCGAAGCAACTTCCCTCGCTTGAGCGAGGGCTCCTAGCTTAAGCGAGGCTAGTGCAGTGGTGCGTTCTAACACTGTTTTCTTGAATGGTTGGATGATTTGTTGCATGTTTTGTCTAGATTATTCTTCCTAAACATGATATACGTGAATATGCTTGGTTGTTAGAATCCTATGAACGAAATTGGCATGCTTGGTATGAGATTGATCATGGAATTGTGGGTTGGTGGTGTTTTAACATGAGAGTTGGATGAATGAAATAAAAGCGATGGAAATGGTATGAAAAACATGATTTTGGTTGTGAGATAGGCGTAATTCCATGAGTCTCATGGGAAGATCTCATGGTGGTGTGTATTGTATATATTAAGATAATGATTCAAGGAAGGACCGTATCCCGAAACTCTAAAGGGTCAGTGAGTCTCATGTAGAGCAAATTGATCCAAGTGGTGAGAGTAGCGGCAAGCCCTAGTCTCTGGCAGGATAATGGCCTTAGACGCTTGAAGGCTAACCTTGTGTGTGGTAGGATGAAACCCATTGGCAATGGCTCTGCAGAGCAGTAGAGGCCACCACAAGTGCAAGCGTCCAGTGAATCCGATTTTAATATATTTATCTGGATAATTGAGTCTTAGTGTCCTGTTTGTTTGCTATAACATGATTCTTTGTGCTTACTGTGTTGCATGTTTGGACTGTTTTAAGTATTGGTCTACGATAATATGTTAAACTTAATTTGCACTAGCTTACCCTTTCATTTTTGTGTATGTTCTTGTCTTGCTTTCTCTTTTGCGATGATCACCGTATGGTGGGAGCAGATGGAGGAAATTTTGGAGATGGGCCTGATGGTGGTAGCGGTGCAGTTTAGATGGCGTGTTGTATGTGGCTCTTCTGAGCAGTTTTAAGGCTCTAATGCTTTTGTAATTCCCTGCTTCATGAGCAATTTCTTTTGCAAAGCAGTTAACTTTTATATTCATGTCTGGCTCATGGCATTATGTTTGGCATGCCTTAGTACATTCAAGTACCTTTATGGATGACTGTAACAATGCGTTCTTGGTTTATGATGTTCATCTGATTGCTCTTTCACTATTATAATTATGCGACGTTTCTATTTAGTGGAATTATTCTATTTAAATGGGATGTCACACTAATTATAGTAAAACCTTTTAATATTAAAATAATTTAGTCTCATTATTTTTAAACCAATATCATTTTTAAAATGTCATTTTCTATTGTCTTACGTGTATTACATGTAAAAGAAATCTAATATAAGATTTAACTTCATCTACTTTATACCTTTTTTCATATTCCTAATTTATTTTGAATGAATATTTCAATTAATTTTCTTTTTAGATTTCTAAAGTGAAAAATGGGACAATAATTAATACGTGTACTAATTGATCAATTTCAGGAATGACTATTTTATTCCATGTCATAAATAAATGATGCATGATGTATTGTAAATTTCTTCTTTAAGAAAACAGTCGAAATGTATGGAATTCTTAAGATTATAGATTTTGATAAACATTCAAAATTCCTAATTTATTTATGAAAGGCTTTAAAGAGAAAATTTGGAAGTAAATATTATTGTTTATAACTTTGTCATATAAATAAATGATCAAGAACCTAGTATTAGTATATATATATATATATATATATATATATATATATATATATATATATATATATTTATATATATATATATATATATATATAAATATATATAAATAAAGAAGTAAAAAGTTGTGGAGAAGGAAAGGATTATCTAAAATCTTCAAAACACTAGGCAAGCATCGTTATCCAGGAGTCTTTTGTTCTCTTCCCTACTTCTCCTATAAGCTAACACTCTCCATTATCTTTTAGAAGATTGAAGCAATAAAGTAGTCTCTACATTAAACTCTACTATTTGTTTCTACCAGTATATATTTAGGTAAGTGTAATTCTGCACTTTTCTAGGAACCCTTCCAATTTCTACTGCATGCAATTTTTTGGGTTGTATGCACTTTTCAGTACTTTGGATGAATTGTCATTCCTTAGTTGTCATGGAATTTCAATATGATTTTCCTTAGGTTTTATTGTGTATATAGGTCAAACTTGAAACAATTTAGTGGTACTCAATGAGAACATTAGTAGGTTCCTTCATTTAGGCAAAGGGAGTTAATCATTTTAAAGTTTTTCCCTTCATTTGATTTGAATGATTTTTCAAAAGTTGTGAAACCGTTGAGTATTGGTGTTTGTGGAATTAAATTTTGGAGATTTTACTTTTTGTGTTGTAGAGTGGGTTTTGATGTCGTGTGAGCGATGTGAACAACGAGGCAGAAAATATGGAATGTTGATAATCATGATGTATTTTTGTAAATTGTTATGACTCTATAATGGAAATTTGGTGTAAAAAGATGATAATATGCATAATTGTGAGAGAGACAATAACCTCCTTCTTAAGCTAGGTTAGGTCAAAGTTAGAAGATGAAGCTATGGAGGTGGTGAGTTTGCACAAGCTATGGAAGTGGGAGAGATTGCTCTTGGTTTGAGGTTATGGAAATGGGATGAAGGCGCTTGACTTTTTGTTTACTTTTGCCTTTTATTTTTGTACTTGTTTTTTTTTTCTTTTGTACCTTTTGTCTCTTCTCTTTTCTATTATTTTCAGCACACATAAACACTACAAATCTGATTTGAAAAACTCTTTTGGAAGCTCAAAAGTTCAAGAGACACAATTGGAAGAAAAACCTACTAGAATCAGAATAGAGCATGAAACTCAACAAGACATAATGGAAATTTAACTTTAAGAACTTGCCAATGGTCTAATGACAAGTATGAACTTAAAATTGCAAAGTAAAATCACTCAAATGGATGTATGTAGTGCAGTTTTGAAAACCAAGTTGAGCATATATTTTTATGAATTTTTCAAAAACTAGACTAAGAGAAGATGACAAGTAAAGGACTAACATGACTCGAGACAACATGAATGGATTCCAAATAAAAATGACCCAACAAACATGATATGACTAAATGGTAACATGAAACAAGACTCAACAAACATAAAAACATACAAACAACACAAAAATATGGAAGCCTAAGCACATAAGTCGAATGGTTCAAGATGGGTAGAAAACAGAATCATGAAAAAGGATGATTCTAGCAGCTTTGACCTTTGCTAACTATTTTTCTCATAACTCTCTCCATAGAACTCCAAATGTGTTGCTTCTTTTTTTGGTTGGAAACTAGACTCTAAGGGCTTTCTTTTGACTATAAGAACATATTTTTTGGAGCTCTAAGCTAGATGCAGTTTGATTTTGAAAATCATAAACGTTTACTGCCAGCACTATTTTGTGTGTATGGGAGGTTGATTTGGAAACAACACAAGAAAGAAAAATACATGAAAAAAGCATAAAAGAAATAAGATAGGTAGGACCAAGAAACTTAGCTTTTATAGATACAAAGCTTTGATACCAAATGATATAGGAGCTCCTTCCAAGCTATATGACTCAAGCCAATATGGAGACCTCCAAGGAAGATGGTGGTGTGAAAGCTATGTGTAACACCCTAGACGGATATTACTTGGTATAACAATAAAATATAATTAAAATAAGAATCTAATACCATTCCCAAAAAAAACGTGAAATTTAAATCTTTAACAACGGTCAAAAAATAATAATTTTCACCATCCATTACAAGTTTCGAAATTTAAAACCAACTTTAAAGTAAAAACATTCAAAAATAAAGTTCTTTAAAAGCCCTCAAAGCTAGCCCACATCTCCTCACTATGCCTCGCCAACATCACCTGAAACCACATATGCTCTTGTGTGACAAGGCCACACGATTATCGCACAACCAAAAACAGAAACAATGAGCTTAACAAGATAAACATATACATATAACATAATCACCTCACCCCTTACCTTACACGACATTATACCCATATTAAGAGACACATATACATATAACATAATCACCTCACCCTACAACTTAACATGACATTATACCCGTATTAAGAGACCTTACATCACAAAGTAATTACACATCATTACTCTAACTAGCTAGAGTCATAAGGATACCACAACCCATCTACGAACCTGTCTGTTCATAGTCTAACCTCTACGGACCTCCCCGCTCGTAGTTCAACACACGTGAATTACCACTATTTATAAACCTCCCCGCTCGAAAAACAATCCAGTGTAAGCGCAATTCATACGAACCTTCCCGCTCCTAATTCTCACATAGGATTACCACCATTACAAACCTCCCCGTTCGTATTTATCACGTGTCCAAAATCTCACTTACGAACCTCCCCACTCATAAGACATCCAAGCATAGCATATCCATAACCTAATACGAGGAACCCATAGGATTCATACTTCATCACCCTACCACACATACTCACATTTTGCATACAACAACCTTAATTTCTCAGTGAAAACAGATCACCTAACCATCACACTCATGCATCCATACCAAATAAAACCCGCAACCAGCCCTTGGAAAATTGCCTGGTGGAACAAAAATGTCGCTTGGCGGTTTCTTTTGCAAACCGCCTGGCGGTTTCTATTGTAGACCGCCTGGCGGTTCAAAAATGTCGTCGAGCGCCACCCCCTCCAGGGCCTCCCTGTCCCACATCTCACTTGGCGGTCAAACAGCGCCGCCAAGCGCTATATCAACAGAGTCAAACAGCCTTGTTTATACCACAAAAAAGCTTTCCTATGCACCAACCATCCAATATACAGTTCCAGAATACAAAACACATATTATTATGGCTTAACATGACTCAAAGTACACAACCACACATCACCTTCATCAATCTTATATCCCTACATACATTCACCACTTTGAATGGTTGGTGCATAGGTCAAACATGAATTTTATCAAAGGATTCCACTCATTTAAAATTATAAACTAACCAATACAATACCTGCAATAGTCCTTTTTAGCTAGTCCCTCGTACCAACCCATCGAATTCCACAACTCCTACTTAAGGGTGGGCAAAATATTTGGTTTACTAGATTTGGTCCAATTTTGAATTGAACTAGTCCAGTAAATAACCATTTTATAAATTCTATTTTCTACTTTTTATCCATATTTATATATTTTTCAGATCATATTTTATTTTATTTATATAAATTTTAAAATATGGGAAATCCAAACTTTAAAATTGGATCACACTTGTATCCAAGGTTTATCTGAATCGCAAACATCCCAAATTCTCTATTCCAAAATACAATCCTCTGAACTCTAAATATTTTCTCTCTTCTTTTCTTATGGTTGATTATCCAAGGTAAGTTTAATGGCTAATACAAACTGTATAGGTTGTTTGTGTACGTCCCACTAATTAGTACAGTAGGGAAGCGTGGGAGGGATGTACCCGGACACGTGCACAGTGGGAGAGGATGTTGTTCAAGTTAAGGCACAGTCATCAAAGGAAGATAGGGAGAAAAGAGGATGGACCCAGCTTGGTGTGGATGGATGCGTATACCTCGGCCCAGTGTCTGTGTACACCTCGGCCCAGTATCCATGTACACCTCGGCCACTGGGGGCAATGTGCGTTCCATGGCCCAGCAAGGCAGCAGGCACATCGAGGCCTAAAGGGTCGGGTACATCTCAGCTTAAGGGGCCTGGTACATAATGGACTGGCAGCGTAGAGGGGCAGATCTTTTCCAGTGAGAACATACAAGTCCAAGAACTCAAAGGCTAAACATCAATGAGAATTTGGAAATGTTACCGTTAAGGCCTGGGGCAGTTACAACATTGATTAGATTCCTTAGTGCTTAATGAAAGAAGAAAACTGCCCTGTAGGTAATAAAGTCGGGAGTGATGTCAGGTAATATAAAGGACGATTCAATGACTGACAGGGGTATCTAATCTTGAACTCATATAGTGCATAGAGAATATTGGGTTATTTCTGACTTAAACATCATAGTGCTTGCAGGTACCCCACTCCTAGCGGTAGATCAGAGTCAGTGATAGGGAGAGGAGATAAGGAGAAAAAAGGTTGAAGGCTCTTGAGATCGCTTGGTTCCGACCATACAAGAACATAAACGATGTTTCTCGTTTCTACTCCCGTTCATTTTTTTCTACTTTTAAGGTTTTTAGTTGGATTTTGCTGGAGCGAAACGTATGGTGTGTTTTTTCTGGCATCGTGGTATTTTTTTATTTATTCGTTTGTTTTTTTTTAGAGAACGAACTGCACTAGTGGATGTGTTTAGCGGTTCATGGAGATTGAGATCGACACCAACACCAATGCCAACGTTGCTACTAGCCTCAAGTCTGTTTTGTTTTTTCTTCTCTCCTTTAGTTTTCTTTTTTTTCTTTTATGTTTAGGGGTGTGAAATCTCGTCTAAGCCAGTTTCATCTTTAGATATTCCATAGATATCATGATTGAGTTGGAGACACGATTAATCCAGATTACATTTATGGCAGATATCGAAAGGAGGAAGGCAAACTCTCTGTTTAAAATTGTTTTTAGGTTTAACATCATCATTTCAAGATTCAAGAAACACAAATTGATACTGAAAACTGAAATTGTGGCCACAAAGTATTAGAAATTTTAGTACTTAGTCTTACCAACCACAGGGTACATACATATGATCTAGACAAATAACACCTCATCCAATAATTCTCAGTCCTCATGACAAAATTAAGAGAACATGGCTTCTTTCAGTCACTCAAGTTACAATAGGTGAAGCCATACTTTGATTTTGAGGCATTTAATCGTAATGTTATGGTTTGCCAAAGAAGGATTTCTACTACGAGGCTTGTGTGTTCAACCAAAATAGTGTGATCTGAGTTTGATATATAGCTATTCCTATTTTTATTTGTATGAGCCAGTTGGGGCTTGGAGGATTGATTATAAGAGAATAATTGTGGTAGAAACAAGGTGCAATAAGTAATAAATTAATAAATGTGCGTGATTCTCTGGAACACTTTTGTAATATAGTAGTTGCAGATTTTGTTTTACTTTTCCATAGTAAGGATATTCTCAGAGATTTTTTACGTTTACAGACAACAAACTCTTCAAATTGTTTTAAACTTTATGTTCACAGACTTGTAGAACTGGACAAGTGTATACAGTGTGTTTAGGGTTTTTGTGTGCTGCCTTATTCCCATAAAATAATGAGATTTCATTTTATTGGTAACTCAATTTTTGTGTGCTTCGGCTTGTTGTCTGTTTCACAATGAAAAATGATAAATTAATTGTTTTTTATTCCAAGGGTAAGATTTCTATAGTATGTGAATGTGAAAAATGGTAAGTTTTCATCTAACATGTTAAAAAGCTCTTGAGTGTGTTTAATGCAGGAAATTTTATCCTAAGGGTAAGTTTTTCTAAAATACATGTCATTTGAAATAACAAAATGCATTAATATCTCTACCTTTAAATGTGGTTAGAACTAGAATCTGGATACTTAATTAATATACTTGGTTTGTTTTAAGTTTTCATCTCCACCATCCTATCATTTTTCCAAAATTAATCATAAAAATGTTATAATAAATTAAATTTATCTATCACCATATAATACAAAATTTATCTATTGTTATGATAAGAGATATAAGTTTAAAGGTATTCTTAAACATAATTCATTTAAGTAAAATATCAATTCTCTTCTATTCGTTGATATGAAAAATGATGGATCAAATTTATTTGTTTTCATTTATTTGTGCAGAAATACAAAGATAAAAATATGAGAAAAATGGTTTCAGAATCTCCTACTATGCAAAGAAAATCAAGTGAAAAAAAGTGAATTTTCGTATTTAATCTTTTTATTTTATTGTTTGTACATTTTCACGTGTTTGCGAACCATAAAATGTGAATCATAAGTGAATGATAAATAGTGGGAGCATTCCATTATGTGTATTTACTTCTGTGAATGCGTAGTTTTCTAATGAAGTTGAATTAAGTTCTAAGTATAGTAATTTCATATTTTATCAATGAACTTGGAAACTTTATCATCTAGGTTAATAGTTAGAAAAGCAGTTTCTGCAAGAGTAGAATTTAAATAAACTGTCAAAAGATTTAAGATAATCAACATTGAAAATATGGCATGATGTAGGTGTTGTAGCTTTCATATTTTCCTACTAGTAGCCAGTAGGTGTAAGAGTGGAAATTTAAATGTAGGTTTGCAATACGAGACCTTGTTCATAGCAGTAAATATAAATATTTATTTATTGATGATGGTATAATTCTATCTTTTTATGTTTATAAGATTTATTAATGATGGTATAATAACTTGTAAGTTTAGGAGAGTTGGTCCTTCATATGATATAAAAGTCATTTTAAAAGTATTGTATTTGATTTCATATGATATGATATCTGTGAGATTGTGTTCACTACAAAAAAAATGTATTTTAGCGATTATTCGGTCGCTAAATAACATAAATCAGTCGTTAATATCATCTGCGACTGAATTAGCGACCGAATTTATGGGGTTAACTAAAACCTTGGTGGCAAAAACAATAGCGATCAATTTTCATTTAGTCGCTAAATAGCTACTGAAACATCGGTCACTATTTGATCCCTAAAAGTTGGTCATTTTCCTAAGCATAAGAGACCAATTTAGCAACCATAAGTGATATTAAATTCGGTTGCTAGTTTGGTTGCAGAAGGTAAGTAGTTAGCGACCAACTATTTCGGTCGCTAAAGTATGATTATTATATTTATGTACACTTTTTTTGTCGCTAAATTGGTGGCAAAGTTATGAGACAAACAGCGACCAATTAAATCGGTCGCTAAAGTATGATTGTTTTAGTGATATACAATTTTTTTGGTCGCTGAAATGGTGGCAAAATTTTTTGTGAACAGGGACTAATATTGGTTGGTCGCTAAATTGGTGGCAAAGTTCGAAGACTAACAGCGACCCATAAAATCGGCGCTGATTAGCAAAAAAATGATTTTTTTTTGTATTATTTACAATTTTTACTTGGTTAAAAACAATATTTTTACCTATTTATGAATGATAAAATTTGATCTAGCTAAGTAATAACAAACTACATTACATAATATAGTAAAGTGTAGTACATACATCACAAGTGGTAAATATATAACATG
>Ga0214545_1001793_pt1 | contig 40890 bp, 26 predicted proteins | sample CNSS4metaG_FD_160064 | JGI IMG/M metagenome (GOLD analysis project Ga0214545, IMG submission 160064) | Root nodule microbial communities from cowpea collected in UCLA plant growth center, Los Angeles, California, USA - CNSS4 | ecosystem: Host-associated > Plants > Roots > Nodule | place: USA... | reverse complement strand
TAGACACTAAAATAATTTTTATATTTTTACATTTTAAAAGAAAGTGTCGTACGACGCGAGCGGCCGATTAGACACCAAAACAAAGAATAAAGAAAATAATTTTAAATTTTTATTTATTCTTATTTTTTTGAAAATTATTTTAATTTTTATTTCAATTTAAAATATTTTTATTATTTTTTAAAAAATGACGTGATTAAAATGTGAAATTTACTTAAAAAAAACGCGGAAATGTGATACATAAAGAAAAACGCGGGGTGCATAAAGTAAAGCGCGGGGTGTATAAAGTAAAGTAAACACATTATATCTAAGAAGAAAAATAAAGGAAATGGGTGTGTGCTTAGTGAAAACGCATATACGTAAAGTAAACTAAAACTTAATGTAAGGGGTGTGGGGTTATTACATTGGGGAGTGCATGAAGCAAATAAATAAACAAAATTCAATATTAAAAACAGGGGTGCATAAACTGAAATATGGAGGTGCGTAAAGAGAAACTTAAATACGCTAAACTTAATTAAACAAACAGGGGTGCGTGAGTTAATTATGGAGGTGCGTGAAGAAAAGATGAATCTGCCAAATTTAAAATACAGGGGTGTACGAATTATTTATGGTGGTGCATGAAGAAAAGAATCTGTTAAGTTTAAGATACAAGGGGTGTACGCATTAATGACACCATTCTATCACATACACTTAATAAAAATACTAAATGGACATATGAACATAAAGCAAATAAGGTTTTAAAGTTAAAAACACTACAACAACTCACGCATGATTCCAAGTTTAATATAAGCATATTTTACTCACGATTCCAAAATGATTAAAAAGAAAGTAGGTCCCGCACATTGTAGTCAAATTGGATCATGAATTGGACCATGCTGAATGTAGTATACACTTTTAAAAAAAAAATGTCAAATCAATCAACATTCTTAGAACAAGTTGAAAGCCAAAAAAGGGGTTCAAATAATTTTCATAAACCAAGTTAAAAGACCCAGCCAAAAGTGGTACACTCTTACTGAAAAAAGGGTTCAAACAAGATTAACACATCTATTCTCCATAAAAATCTCAACTAACCTCAAAATACCCTTAAGATGAATCCATCTAAAACCAACACACACTACTAAGCCAAATGAAACATCACGTAACTCATCTCCAGACACAAAACATCAACGTAATTAAACAAATAAAAACCGAGAACAAAATCCAAAAACTTAAATGGTAAAAGTAGTGGTAAAACATCAATGAAAAACCTGAACAAATATCAAGTAGTATTCATAACACCGACAAATATTGGAGAATGAAAATGAACCTTGTAGGCTAACCTTGTATTGGAAATAGACTTAGATCATGAACTCCAATGACAAAAATGATGAATGACGACAATCAAGAACAATGCCACCGAGGGTTGGAAGAGGCGAATATAGGATTAGCGGATTATGGACAAGACGATAAGAGTAGCACGAGAAGAAGTCCCTTCCTGGATTCCCCCAAAAAACCAATAAAAATAAAATCCCCTTTTTCCCCCATAAAACTTTTTCCTTTTTTCCTTTCTTTTCCTTCCAAAAACTGAATAGAGGTTTTGTGCATGACGTGATCAGAAACCGTTCCCTCCAATCCTACTAAAAAAATCGTTTTCATTTTCAAATTTTAACTTTTAATTTCTGAATTTTATTAATTAATAAAAAAAACGAAAATATATTTTTAATTATATATATATAAAAAAACAAAAGATTATTTTACTTTAACGCTTAAAAAAACATAAATTAAAAAATTTTATTATTATTTTTTTTAACTTTATTATTTTTTATCTTTTTTATGTAACACTTATTTTTGAATATATATATATATATATATATATATATATTATTTACTTTATTATTTTTTATTTTTTATTGTTATTTTTTTTATTTTATTATTATTGTTATTTTATTTTATATATTTTTATATTTTTTATATATATTTTATTTTTAAAACAACCTTATTTGCCCGGACGAATTGAGTGTTGACAGAAGGAAATCAGGACCGTGAAATTGTTGTGGGATGAGACTACTCAGGAGATGACCTGGGAGATGGAGGATCGCATGAGGCAGTCTTACCCACACTTATTTCTTGGTAAGTCTTATTTTCGAGGACGAAAATCTTTAAAGGTGGGTGTAATGTAAGACCCAGGAAAATTAAATAGTTATTTAATTAGGACAGGTAATAGGAACATTTAAAGTAATTAATGTGTGGAACTATGACGTGGAAAAGTACTAGCTCAAATGGTTGAGAGTACTTTGGTTATGTGAGAGGACTTGGGTTCAAGTCCTCATTGTATGCCAATTGTGTGTTATTTTAATTATGCATTTTTGGTTACATATTGAATGCGTGACGTGATGGTAAATTGTTAAATCTGTATGAGTTATCATAAAGGTGAATTGGTTGAATTGGTTGCACTCTTAACTTGGTAATTGATTGATGGTGGGTTCGAGTCTTGCTAAGAACCAAAATAGAGGTTTCATTTTTGGATTACTTTTATTTTTGCATGGCATTGGAGAGGCATAGGAAACCCTAGCTGCAGAGGGAGGTATTCGAATGGTTGAAAGTTTTATGCCAAGGGTAGTTGTCTAGTCATTTGGCATCTGAAAAATCATTTTTGATTTATAGTGGGAAGGGGGCACTTAAAGGGATATAACTGTGAGAGAGAGAGAAAGAGAGAGAGCTGGAAACTGAGAGTGAACTGGGCAGCGACGTTTTTGTGGTTAGGCACGAACAGTGGAGAGAATTGAGGGTGGAAGGTAGTGTGAGAGTGCAAGAGAAGACTCGACGAAGGTCGGGTTAGTGAAATCATCAAGGATTCGAGTGAAGAGCTGGAAATCCAGGTTAGGGGAGTTGCTTATTGTGTTTATATTCGTGATCGATTAATTTTGTACTGCCATGCGTAAATGTATGAATTTCCTCTCTGTCTGATGTTGTTTTCACGAAAATTTTGGGTTCTCGCCCAGAAACCGCCTGGCGGCAGTTTGACCTAAAAATGTTGTTTCCGCTATGAACTGCCTGGCGGTGAGATTGAGCCGCCAGGCGATATATGTTGTACTGACACTGTTTGATTGAACTGTGTTGTATGTTGCTTTGTGTTGATGGCCATTAACTGCTATAATTGCGAGGTTTTAAAAGACCCAGATATTCTTGATGTTGGCACGAGTTAAATTGTCATTGGGGTAGAGAAGAGAGGAATCGTGAGTGAAAGGAAGGAATTCGATGGTTATTGAATTGAGTATATAATGATGTGTCTGGAAATCTAATAGGGTACAATGAGTGGTATGATTGAGAATGGGTCTAATAAGTTATGTTAAACTGATGGCGCGTTGTTAGAAGTGAAAGCGGAATCAAATTCTGAAATTTTTGTCTTGAGCACGGGTGCAGAAATCTGGGTATGGTACCCATGATCTGATGCACCGCCTAGCGGTGGATAATTGGCCGCCAGGCGAAGTGTTTTATCAGAGTGGTGTTGAGAGATCTGGAGTGCGTCTGATGGAGAATAAAACATGAGAGAAGTATAAAGGAAATGTAGGATGGATTGTAGATCGAATAGGTGAAAATGTGAGCAAGAGTTGGGATTAGGAAACTCTAGGTCTTAGTATGTTAGTTAAGGAAGAAGGGAGGATGGAAGAAGGCAAAAAGAGGGAAGAAGCATATGAATTGGGCATGAGAGAAGTACGAGACCGGGAAGTTAACAAGAGTATGTGGTATATTTAAGGGCGTGATAAAAGGTAATTGTAATGCTAACAGTTTCCTAGGGTGTATGAAGTTGTGATTTTATGTTTAAAGCTCTTGTTAAATTAAAGAGGACTTAAATGAGTGGATTGATCGGGGTAAAGCACAAGTATTTGGTTACATATGATAGTTGTAGATTCACCTATGCGGGGGTTTGATATTGGGGTTCTCACGTGAACTTTGTAAGTGGGTTATATGCTAAACTGGATTAACGGGGGTGTCATAAACCAGAAAAGTGTTGTTCTGGTATGGTGCCTGGCGGTACACTGATACCCGCCAGGCGATGGATTTAACAGGAGAGCGCACTGTACTGAGGTGCGCATGGCGGCACGTCGAGCTCTGCCAGGCGGTGACGAGGAAACAGGGGCACTGGCACAACGCTGGCGCCTGGCGGTGAGTGGGTACCGCCAGGCGGTCTAGAACAGTTTTGCCTGGCGGCGTATGGGCCGAGCCAGGCGAAAAAGTTGATGTTCTTTGCTTCTGGTGTGTTGTTTTAATTAACAATGATGCTTGCTTGGATCGGGAGATGCTGTGCCATGAGCGGGTAGGTTCATGGATGGTGGATGACATGTGATGATATGAACGGGGAGGTTCATATCCAGTTACTCTCACGTGGGGATACGAGATAGGTAGGTTCGTATGTTCCGTGCTCACGTTGAGAGATTCCACGTGTGGGGAGGTACGAGGCTGGTGGATCACATGTGTTGGACTACGGGTGGGCAGGTCCGTAGAGCAGGACTACAAGTTGGGAGGTTCGTTGGGCAGGACTACGAGCGGGGAGGTTCGTAGAGGCAGGACCACGAGGGGGAGGTTCGTGTGAGCATCATTTTCCCGAGTCCAAGGTTAACTTGTTGTGTGATTTGAAGGCTACAAAGCCTTGGGGGTTTAAGGTCTTGGCCAAGAATTAATAAGATGGGTATATGATGTTATCTTGTATTTTATATACTTGTTATCTTATTTTCGTAGCTCACCCTTTCTTGTTTGTGTGTTTGTGTATGGCGATGATCATGTGATTCGTTACACGGGAGCAGATGTTGACACAGGTGGAGCTGATGATATCCAGCCGACGGAGTGAGGGCTAGCTTTGGGGATTAGAGCTAGGGTTTTTCCCTCGTGTATTTATTATATTTTATTATGAATATGGACTTTTGGAAACTTGTAACACTCTGATGTTTATGTTATGAGTTTTGGCATGCTATTTAATAAAATTTAAATTTTTACCGCGTTGTGATTATTATTTCGACGACTTTTGAGTTAATTTATTTATTATATTTTTTATTTTAAGTAATATTTCTTAGGGATGTTACAACGTCAATAAATAAATTTTTTAAATGATTACTTACTTCTCATTTTACTAATATTGAAGGAGATAGTGCAAGTAGTCCAGTTACTAACGAATTGCATTGCAAAGGGGAGTTACAAGGTAATGTGACACACAATTGTACATAATTTCAGAGATAAAATATGCATTTCAAGCTAATGCTTTATGTTGATGTTTAGAACTACTCAATATTGGAGAACCTTGCTTGGAATGCCAATTCTATAAAGCTCAACTTTGGTATGAAGAAAGAGTAGAAAAATGTAACACATCAAAGAAAGTTAAATTCTCATTCTGTTGTTAAAAGGGAAAAGTGCAAATTCCACTATTAAAAAAACCACCTAATCTTCTTGAAGGTTTGTTAAATGGTGTAGATCATAGAAGTCAATTATTTTTACAAAATGTAAGAATATACAATAGCATGTTCTCATTTACTTTAATTGGTGGTAAGATAGATGCTTCAATGAACAATGGTTCTGCTCCACCACAATTTATTCTTAATGGACAGAACTATCATCGTATTGGAAGTTTATTACCAGAACATGGATCAAAGCCAAAGTTTGCACAACTGTACATATATGATACTGAAAATGAAATGAGTAACAGACTGAAGCATTTCAGGTTAGTTAACAGGTCAAGTAATTTGCTTAAATGAAATATTTAAATACATTTGTTCACATGTTTTCTCTTTATTATGTTTTAGGTCAAACAACAAGGAATCTGATAAAGATCAATCATTGGTTGCTGATTTGATTCAAATGATTGACAATCACAATGTTCTTGCTAAATCTTTTAGAAGAGTAAGAGATTTGTCATTGTAACATATGGAATCAGATTTCACGCTAAGACTATTTAGAGGTAGAAACAAAGACCCTAGAGTCTACAACACACCTTCATGTGATGAAATAGTTGCTCTAATAGTTGGTGATTTTGGCAATATGGATGTAGACAGAGATATAATTGTCAAAAAATGTTCTGGTGAATTAACAAGACTGCATGAAACTCACACAACTTTCATTACACTGCAATATCCTCTCATGTTTCCATATGGAGAAGATGGTTATCAAGAAGATATTCCAATAAGAGAATCTCATTCAAGAAGTAAATCCAGGGTGAGAATTAGAATTTCTTTGCGAGAATTTATTGCATTTAGAATACAACAAAGATCTATAGAACTTGGAAATATTGTGAATGCATGCCGATTGTTCTAATAGTTTTTGGTTGATTGCTATACGATGGTGGAAGCACAACGATTGTCTTTCATTAGAGCTAATCAAAAGTTAATTCGTTGTGATATTCTTAATGGATTACAAGAGGCTGTTAATAGAGGAGAGACAGATCCTTCTTTAATTGGAAGACGTATTGTATTGCCTGCTTCATTCACTGGTGGTACCAGATACATGTTCAACAATTGTCAAGATGCTATGGCAATTTGTAAAAAATTTGGATATCCTGATTTGTTCATTACTATAACATGCAATGTGCATTGGAGCGAAATAAGAGACTTTGTTTTAGCGAAAGTGTCATCACCTTCAGATAGACCTGATATTGTATGTAGAGTCTTCAAAATGAAGCTGGATGAAATGATGACAGATTTAAAAAAAAGGACTTCTTCGGAAAAATCATTGCAGATATGTTCTATAGGAAATAATATAGATTATATCAATATTTATTAAATTAAATTTTTACAACTATTTTATTTGTTCTGTTATATATGCAGGAATGTACATAGTAGAATTCCAAAAAAGAGGTTTACCTCATGCATATATACTTTTATGGTTGGATGGAGAAAGCAAATTGAAAAATTCAACTGATATTGATAAAGTAATATCAGCGAAATTGCCCAATGCGGATTTGTACCCCAAATTGGAAAAAGTTGTAGCAAGTTACATGATTCATGGACCATGCAGACCTGTAAGATATAATTCACCATGCATGAAGGAAGGAAGATGTTCTAAATTTTATCCAAAAAAATTCGCATCTTCAACTTCAATTGATGAAGATGGATATCTATGCTATAGAAGACTTGATAATGGTAGATTTGTTGAGAAGAATGGAATTAAGCTGGACAATAGAAGTGTTGTTCCTTACAATCCACCCCTTCTAATGAGGTATCAAGCTCATGTCAATACAGAGTATTACAACAAGACCAATTCAATAAAATATTTGTTCAAATATGTCAACAAAGGTCCTGATAGAGCTACTCTTAAAATAAGCAACAACTCTGCACAATCTGACAAAGAAACCATTATTGATGAGATCAAGAGGTATTATAATTGTAGGTATCTATCACCATGTGAAGCTGCTTAGCGAATATTTGCTTTTGACATCCATCACAGATGGCATGCTGTCCAGAGATTGACATTCCATCTTCCTGGCCAACAATCAACTTTGTTTAAAGATGATGATGATATTAATGTGGTCTTCAACAGATACGAAAATGCTAACACAATGTTTCTAGCTTGGTTTGAGGCTAACAAAGTTTATACATAAGGAAAAGAATTGACTTATTCTGAATTTCCAAGCAAATTTGTGTGGTTTGCTAAAGAAAAAGAATGGAAACCAAGGAAGAAAGGCTACAACATTGGTAGACTTACTTATATTCCTCCTGGCTTTGGAGAACTTTATTATTTGAGGATATTACTGATCATTCAAAAAGGTTGTATTGATTATGAAAGCATTAAGACCATTGATGGGAAATTTTATGAAACATACCAAGAAGCTTGCTATGCTTTGGGATTGTTGGCTGACGATAAAGATTATATTGATGCAATAAAAGAAGCAAGTGAATTTGCTTCTGGGTATCAACTTAGAAGATGATTTGTTACTTTGTTGTCGATAAATACAATTTCTAAACCAGATATAGTTTGGAATTCTACGTGGAGTATCTTATGTGATGGAATTTTGTACCAAAATAGAAAGGAGATGAACTCACCAGGTAATTTATATTGTGATCTATTTAATTGAATAGAAATATAATTTTTAATTGCATTATTTTGTTCATGCAGGTCTTAAAATTGAGACTGCTGAATTACAAAAAATTTGTCTCATTCAAATACAGGAAATGCTAATGTCAAATGGTAGATGTTTGAAAGATTATCCTTCATTACCTCAACTTGATATTTCAGATCTACATACATTCAATAATAGATTTATTGTTGATGAGCTGCAATATAATAAAGAAGAGATGGCGAAACAACATGACATTTTGTTTAAAGTACTGAATGATGAACAAATTCATGTATATCAGGATATCATAACAGCAGTTGTTTCAAAGAAGGGATGATTCTTCTTTTTATATGGCTATGATGGTACATGGAAAACTTTATGTGGAAGACATTGTCAGCTGCTCTAAGAAGCAAATGCATGATTGTTTTAAACGTAGCATCAAGTGGAATTGCTTCTTTACTACTTCCTGGTGGAAAAACAACACACTCTACCTTCTGCATCCCACTGTTAATTAATGATGAATCAACTTGCAACATAGCGCAAGGTAGTCTACGTGCTAAACTTCTGATGGCAACCAATTTGATTATCTGGGATGAAGCACCAATGATGAATAGAATGTGCTTTGAGGCATTTGATAGAACACTAAGAGATATTATGCGAAATGTTGATGATGCCAATAATGACAAACCATTTGGTGGCAAAGCAGTTGTCTTAGAAGGTGACTTCAGACAAATTCTACTCGTTATCAAGAAAGGATCTAGGTTTGATATCATCAAATCAGCAATCAACTATTCAGAGTTATGGAATTGTTGTAAAGTGCTAAAACTGTCCAAGAACATGAGATTAAGTACTACAACAAATACTCAAATAACCAATGATATCAAAGAATTTGCTGATTGGATATTGAAGATTGGAGACGGACAAATGGATGTAAATGAGAATGGTGAATGCATGGTTGAAATTTCAGAAGAGCTGCTGATTACAAATACAAATTTACCTTTATTGTCATTGGTTGAATTTGTCTATCCTCAATTTGTGGTTAACATGATGAAGCCTAATTATTTTGATGATGGAGAAATCTTGTGCCCAACTAATGATTTTGTAGAGCAAGTAAATGATTTCATGTTGTCTTTATTAGGTGGTGAAGAGGTGACTTATTTAAGCTTAGATACACCTTGTCAATCTGATGAACAAGATGAAGTACAATTTGAATGGTTTACATCTAAATTTTTAAATGATATCAAATGTTCAGGGATACCAAATCATAAACTCAAGCTGAAAACAGGTGTGCCAATTATGCTCTTGAAAAATATTGATCAAGCGAAAGGTCTTTGTAATGACACAAGACATTATATTTTCATCATATAGGTTATTAAATATCTCAAAACCCCTTGTTATTACAAAAAATATTACATTTATAAAAATCCGTGCGTTACTAGGGTAGAAAGACTAGTTTATTACATCACTAAACTTGATGACCCTACTCATGTACTACTAATAAAGAAAAACAACAAAAGATATTATCTCTATGTGAAAAAAGCACATTTAAAATCCTGATCTTTAAGTTCTTGAAACTACGTTTTTTTTTCTTCATCTAGAAATCTTAGATTCTTTAATAACCTTGTAACCTAGTTGTGAACCTAATATTTGAATTCGTGCTCACATTTTTTCACTCTTTGTAGTACGTGTTTGTGATAGACCAAATTAAAGTTTTACTTTCATCTCTCAAAACTCTTTTTTTATGGACTACAAACAATGATAATCAGTTTTATAAAAATTATTATTGTATTATTTAATATACTCAATTGATTGACGAGATTATACATCATTTACTCATTTTATTTTTTTGAAAAAGCCAAATTATTGATTATTAAAAGTGAATAACTAACTTTGTGAATACTTACAACGGTTAGTTTACCCAGTGACCATATAATTATTAATTCAGTTATGACAATAAATTCATTTGGTCCCGTTTCGAAAGCATTATTTTACAAAAACGCGTTTAAATTTATTTTATATATACTTATTCGTTATTTAACACTCATTCTATAAAAGCATGATCAAATTAAAAATTTGAAAATTATATACTTTTTAAATTGAATCATTAGTTTTCTTCACGAGGAAGCATGCAAATCCAATTTACTAAATTGCGCGTTCTAAAAAAACGGTTGGATTTCTAAAGGCTAGATGTAAATGTTCAACCAACCTAGTCCCCTTCATTTATTTTCTTCTTTTTCGTTTCTTTTTACAAAATTCATATGCAACAATGTTGCCATAGCGCATTGCATACGAGCGTTGCGAGTGAGTGAAAGAAAGAAAAAAGAACGAGAAAGAAAATTCAGAGGCTCACACCAAAAACGCTACTCAGATCCAATTTCTTTTTCACTCTCAGATCGAAAACCAAATAAACTGGATCCGCTCGACTTCCGATCATGAATGCATTCTCTTCTCCCGCGCGTCTGAGGTATGTAATGCAAATCACGGTCTTTCTTTTGTTCTTTCTTGAGGAAGAAGCATTCTCACTCTCAGAAGAACCTCAAAATTTGCGAAATTGTTTGTCATTGATGCAATTGGCAAAAGATTAAGTTGATTAGCAGATTTAGTGTCTAGATTTTTTTCTTTTTTTTTTCTTTCATTAAGTTATATTGAAGATATTGCCAATTGCCATTCGCCTGATCCTATGCCGGTATTGCTTAATAATTGTTGTGCATGTGTCATTAGAAGGGGTTTTTTCCATATGCTCTCTTTGTTTAGAATGTGAGGTCTCTGGATAAATTAGTAAGTATTTATGAGAAAAGAAAATACGAAGATAAAATGAATTAATTTTCTTTCATGAGTTAAAATCAGTTCTTGCACCCTTTCTTTTGGAGAAGTAAGATGATAGAGGTTTTCCTCTACAAGTGTTTGTGAAGAATTTTTTATTTGCACGAGGTTTATCTATTAAATTTCCTTGTCTGCTCATAATTTGTTTCAAAGGCTTATCCTTGATGGATTGGGCAGCACTCTTGTTTAATTTGGTATTTTGTTTGTATTGAGATTCTCTTCTCCACCCTTTCTATGATAACTTTTGCTGTTTCCATACAACATTATATAAGAAAGTTGGAATTGCGGTGCAGCTATGTGGTCACACCGACTCAAATACTATACTTCCTTTCTATAAGTCGTGATTGTGTGCTTCGCTGTCATTCTGTATTCGTGAATGAAGTTTTTATATGGTAATCAAATGCAGTTAGCATGTAGTTAGTTCTTTTTCAAAGATATAAATGTTTATTATGTATTTTAAAATATTAAAATATTATCAGTATCTATTTACAATCTAATTCATATCCCTGCATTTAGGGACATGATTCGGGCCATACGTGCTTGCAAGACTGCAGCAGAAGAGCGTGCTGTTGTTAGAAAAGAATGTGCTGCCATTCGTACTTCTATAAATGGAAATGATCAACACTATAGGCATCGGAATCTGGCCAAGCTAATGTTCATCCACATGCTTGGCTACCCCACTCATTTTGGTCAAATGGAGTGCCTCAAGTTGATAGCATCTCCTGGATTTCCGGAGAAGAGAATGGGTTACCTTGGTCTTATGTTGCTTCTTGATGAAAAACAAGAAGTTCTAATGTTGGTCACCAATTCTTTGAAACAGTATCCAATTTCATGTTATTTTTCATTTGTTTTTTCGTTCCTTAAATTTTGCTTTCCTTTCTAAGATGCTAGCAACATTGATGATGGGATATAGCACCCTTAGCTAAGTCACAGAGATCTTAATCACACAAATCAATATATTGTGGGACTTGCTCTTTGTGCTCTAGGAAATATTTGTTCAGCAGAAATGGCTCGTGATCTTGCCAAAGAGGTTGAGAGATTACTGGATTTTCGAGATCCTAATATACGGAAGAAGGTGAACTTTTCATAATATTTCATACCCTTTTATTCAAAATTTTATATCTTCATGAATTTTGAAACTTGATACATATATTGGATATTCAGAGTCATGCATTGATCTATCCTTAGGAGAGGAAGACAAACCATAAATGCTTTTATGGCTTAATAGTGTCTCCTGTACATAATGACAATAACTTGTTCTTACTTCAAGTAATTAGTTTTGGAACTTCTTAATAGAGTTCACCACATAGAGGGAAGGGAGAGAGAGCGATAGAGGATGTAGAAGTTTTATATTTATTAAGGGTGAAATTCTTAGTCATTTATGTTTTGATGATTTACATTTTGGTATTTAAGTTTTAAAAGTTTCAATCTAGTACTTTATGGTTTTAAAAATGTTCATTTTGATTATTTTTATAAAAAACATTAAATATGTGTTGATGTGTCCACTAACAGGGTCTTAAAAGTATCAATATGATACTTTATGCTTTTAAACATGTTTATTTTAGTTCTTTTTAACTATAACATTTGTTGAATATAGAAAAAATAAGGTTTGAGATTAATATTTCTTGTGTATAAACCACACATAAGGTAATTTATTAATTTATTTATAATAGAGAGAGGTACAACTAAATAGAGTAACTAAAATTAAATATAGTAAATAGAAAATATTGTTTGATATTATAATTAACAATATCTTAACAATATCAAACAATATCTTAACAATATCAAACAATATCTAACACCCCCTCGAGCTGGAGCATACAAATCATATGTGCAGCTTGTTACAAATATAATCAATTCTAGGCCCCCGTGACTTAGTAAAAATATTTAATATCTGTTAACTGATCACTTGAGTTAACAAATTCAGTCTTGATGTCTCCAGACATAATCTTTTCCCGAATGAAATGACAGTTAATCTCAATGTGTTTGGTCCTCTAATGAAAGACAGGATTAGAGCTAATATGAAGAGCAACCTGATTGTCACACACGAGTGTTATTTGAGTGACATCTCCAAATTGTAACTCTCTAAGCAATTGCTTGAGCCAAACAAGTTCACATGCAGCTGAGGCCATAACTCTATATTCTACACTAGATCTTGCCACAATACTTTGTTTCTTATTTTTCCATGAGATGAAGTTACTACCAATGGAGACACAATACCCAGATGTAGATCTTCTAGCAGAAGGAGATCCTGCCCAATTAGCATCTAAATAACAAACAACTCTTGTATGATTATTAGAACCATATAACAATCATTTTCCAGAAGATCCTTTAATATACTTCAAGATACGAATGAATGCATTCCAATGATATTCACATGGAGAATTAAGAAATTGGCTTACCACACTGAATGCAAAGGAAATGTCAAGACGAGTAACTGTAAGATAATTTAATTTTCCAACCAATCTTCTATACTGCTCATGATTAGATATAGGCTCCCCCTGATTTGGTAGAAGTTTAGTATTGAGATCTATGGGTGTATCAACAAACTTTGAACTCACCAACCCAATATCCTCCAAAATATCCACGACATACTTTCTATGAGATATAACAATACTATCATTGGACTGTGCCACCTCAATACCCAAGAAATACTTAAGTTTGCCAAGATATTTGGTCTGAAAATGGTGACAAAGAGGTTGTTTCAACTTAGAGATGCCACACATAGGATAATCTATTTATAATAGAGAGGTACAACTAAAAAGAGTAACTAAATAAATAGAGTAAATAGAAGATATTGTGATTAACAATATGTAACAATATCTTAACAATATTAAACAATATCTAAACAATATCTAACAACATTAAATAGGTTAACGAACAAGTAACCAACTATGCTAACCTATTTAACATTTTGGTTGAGAAAGATCAAAATGAACTCTTTTAAAACAAAAAGTATTGAGACTTTCAAAACTTAAATGTACCAAAAACACTGAAACATAAAGGAGAAGTAACATTTAGCTTTTATTTAGTGCAGCTGATACAAGAAAGATGTAGCTATTTATAGTGCAGAAAACTTAGACAGAAAGCTACTGAAGTCTAACTAATTGCTGACTCAGTAGGTAGCAAATCAACCGAAACTCTTAGGGTGCTATTGGTAGAAGGGACATTTTTAGCTTTCCGCCAATTGGAAATCGATAAAGTATGGTTCCCACGTTTCGTTTACCTTTTGAAAGGTAACATTACCAAGAAAAAAAGGTTTCTCTAGAATGGATTTTATTTAAGTTTCCCACAATAATAATTCCATGGAGAGGTGGGAGACTATCTTTCCCAAGAAAAATTAGAAATTTTACTGAAAGATAAACCATGTTATTTTTATTAAATCTCTTAATTTGGTATAAATTAATGATGATTTTGATAAATATTCCCAAGAAGGCTTTTCTCCGACCAAACAAAATTTAGTCATTCATTGTATTCATGATTACTAGGTATGAAAACATTTCTTTCTACCAAACTCCCTCTAGCATAAAGTAGCTGCACGATGAAAACTATAACAAAAAAGTATCTGTGTAACAAAATTACTATATTACCCTTTTACTTATCTGCTACTATTCTGCATGAATTTTGCTTATTCCTTAAATCTTAATTTATTGTTATGTGTTTACTTTATGGATTCTAAGTGTTGAATATTGAGAAAAACTGTATAAAGTTACTCGTGTCTAAAGTATACATAGGGTGAATGTATTTATAATAAAGAGTGATACAAGTATATATGACAACCAAACATAAATATGGTAAATAAAAGATATTGTAATAAATAATATCAACATCATCTACTAATATAAAAAAATTTCTATTTTTCCTAATAAACAATAGACGCTATGTTTCCCTAATTATGTACCAAGTTTGTTACAAATATAATCAATTCCTGAACTCCTTAAAGACTTGGTGAAAATATCTGCTAACTTATCATTTGAGTTAATGAATTCAATCTTGATGTCTCCAGAGACAATCTTTTCTCGAATGAAATGGCGATCGATCTCAATGTGTTTGGTCCTCTTGTGAAAGACAGGATTAGAATTGATATGAAGTGTTGTCTGATTGTCACATATATGTGTCATTTGAGTGACATCTCCAAATTGTAATTCTCTAAACAATTGTTTAAGCCAAACAAGTTCAAAAGTGGTTGAGGCCATAGTTCTATACTATGCTTTTGCACTAGATCTTGCCACAACACTTTGTTTCTTGCTCTTCCAAGAAATCAAGTTATCACCAATGGAGACACAATACGCGAAAGTAGAGCTCTATCAGAAAGAGATCTTGGCCAATCAGCATTTGAATAACAAACAACTTTTGTATGGTTTATTGAAACCATATAACAAACATTTTCCAGGAGATCCTTTAGTGTACTTTAATATATGAATGATTGCGTTCCAATGATCTTGACATGGAGAATTAAGAAATTGGCTCACCACACTGACTGCAAAGGAAATGTTAGGATAAGTAACTGTAAGATAATTTAATTTTTCAACAAATCTTCTATACTGCTAAGGATCTGAAATAGGCTCCCCTTGATTTGGTAGGAGTTTGAGTTTGTCAATAGGTTTTGAATTCATCAACCCAATTTCCTCAAAACTTTCCAAATTATACTTCCTTTGAGATATAACAATACTATCGTTGGATTGTGCTACCTCAATACTCAAGAAATATTAGAGTTTGTCAAGATCTTTGGTTTGAAAATGGTGACAAATGTGTTGTTTCATCTGGAAGATGCCATGGTGGTCATTGCCTGTAAGAACAATATCATCAACATATACTATCAAATAGACACATCCAACACTTAAGTGACGGTAAAAGACCGAATGATCTGCCTCACTTCAAGTAATACCAAATTGTTGAACAACGTTGCTAAACTTTCCAAACCAGGCCCTAGGAGACTGTTTAAGGCCATATAAAGATTTGCGAAGACGACACACTAATCCAAAAGACTCCTCCCGAGCAACAAATCCGAAAGGTTGTTCCATATAAATTTCTTCCTGCAAATCTCCATTGAGGAAATCATTTTTGACATCTAGTTGATAAAGAGACCATTGTTGAAGAGAAGTCATGGCTAGAAATAAGCAGACAAAAGCCATCATTGCTACTAGAGAGAAAGTATCACCATAATCCAATTCAAAAATTTGTGTGTAGCCTTTGGCTACAACTCGAGCTTTGAGGCGATCAATCTAACACTTGGATTCCTAATAGTCCCTCCTCAGCTGTGAATTGTTTTTTTTTATAATGGGTTTTTACCACAATAAGATATACTTGTCCCACCCATTTATCCTAATACATTTCGCCTCTAACCCTACCTATTGTTGGCTCTTATCACAACTAGACATAATTTTCTCTATTTGAGTCGAACACCAAGACCATTAACTCTGATACTATTGGAATTTTTTTAGTAGATAAACTCGGGAGATTCACTCTCACTGAGGTATAAGTTGCCCATATAAAAGACCTGATGCTGCCTTCAACATAACACCTTAAAGCTCAATGTTTATGAGTCTTTCTTTTCTTATATCTCACTTATCAAAGAGTCTAATGGAACTCCTATCCTCATTCTACCTATACATAGATCCTATATATAAATTTCAACCTTGAATATTTGGGTGTGGATCCTTTGCGTGTGTTCATAGTAAAGGAAGGGAAAAACTGGATCCTAGGACTGTCAAATGTGGTTTTGTAAGATACTCAACTCAACTAGGCAAAAGGGATTAATACTATCATCCACCATCCAAAAAATTTTGTGTTAACTATCACCTTCAATGAATAAGAGAACTACTTCAAGCAACCTCATCTTAAAGGGGAGAATATAAGAGAGGAAGATGAGTCTCTCAGGCTTCCAAATATGACATTTGAGCCTACACTTAAACCTCTTGGACCTACAAAAGCTACACCCGAACCTACACTTGAATCTGCACCTCAATTTCCACCTAAGTCCGCAACTAATGGGGGTTGAAAATTTGAGAAAAATATGGTTTATTCAAGGAGAGAAAAGGTCATTCCAAAATCTGTCCATACCAAAGAATCCAACCTACCACCATTATGTGAGGTAACTATTTCTAATCCTATAAATTTTTGTAATTGTAATGAGTTTGTATATGAAAATTTAGAAGCATAGGTGGAGCAAAACCTTGAGCATCTGATTGCCCTTAGAAAGGGAATGAAAACATGAACCCAAAAGAAACCCATCCACTTTACCATCTATCAAATTTCCAGTCCTTTGAAAAATTATCCCTTACACATAAACCTTTCTCACGAACCTAAATTTATAACCACAAATTCCTTTATATCTAAAGCATTATCTGATAGGAAATGGAAATAAGCCTTAGATTCGGAAATGGAGATGTTAAATAAGAATAGGACTTGGGAACTTATCACCTTACCAACTAGAAAAAAACCCAGTGAGGTGTAAATGGGTATAACTAGTGAATATTTGGCTGATGGGTCTATTGAATGTTATAAGGCATGATTTGTGGCCAAAGGATTCACTCAAACCCATGGAGTGGATTATTTGGAGACATTTTGCCTAGTTGCTAAGGTGAACACAATCAGAGTAATATTGTCATTAGCAACAAATCATGATTGGGATTTGCACAACTTGATGTGAAGAATGCATTTCTACACTGAGAACTTGATAAAGAAATATATATGGAGCTACCCCAGGCTTTAAAGGGTATCTAATGAACTATTTGCTAGTTATAAAAGGTTTTTGTGGGCTGAAACAATTTTCTGGAGCATGGTTTGCTAGACTCACCAAGGTCATGATAAATATGGGTTATAAACAAAGTCAAGGGAATCATAGCCTATTCATCAAGCATTCAGTTTTAGGGGGAGTAAAAATATTGCTAGCGTATGTTGATGATATTATAGAAATTGAGGATGACAAAAAGGAACAACAAATGTTAAAGTCCATGTCTTGCCACAAAATTTGAGATTAAGACAGTAGGAAGACTTAAATATTTTTTAGGAATTGAAGTGACTCATTCCAAAAAGGGAAACTTCCTATCTCAACAAAAGTATGTTGTTGATTTGCTTAAAGAAACATGGAAGAAGCCTACAAACCAACTAGTACTCCAATTGATCCAAACATGAAGTTAAGAAGTGCAAAGGAGGATTTTGTAGTGGACAATGAAATGTATGAAAGACTTGTTGCAATACTTATTTACTTATCTTACAGTAGGCCAAACATTGATTTTGCTATGAGTCTAGTAAGCCAATTTATGCACCAACCAAAGGAGGCTCATTTACAAGCTGCTCCTAAAATTGTTTAGTTTTTAAAAGAAATTGTAGGAAGAGGAATTTTATTTAAACGAAATAAGAGTACTAAAACATATATGGATGCAAGCCGTGCGAGGTCAGTTGTGGATAGGATATCAATTACTAGATATTGTACCTTCCTTGGTGGAAACCTAGTGACTTAGAGGAGCAGAAAACAAATTTAGTAATCAAATCAAGCATTGAAGCGGAATTTCGAGCAATGACCCAAGGAATATGTGAACTTTTATGTCTGAAGATTATATTCGAAATCCTAAAGATGAAGTGGGATGAACTTGGTTATATTGTCATAATAAATCTGTAATTAGTATAACTCACAACTGAGTGCAACCTGATAGAATTTAATATATTGAGGTGGGTAGACATTTTATCAAGGAAAAGCTAAACAATGGCTTGATTAGCACCCCATATGTGTCCACTCAAAATCAACTTGCAGACATACTCACCAAATGACTAAATTGAATGAACATTGAAAAAATTATATCCAAGCTGGGAATGAAGAAAACTTACTAACTAGGGGTGGGGGGGTGTCAGAATTGTGCTGCTCATTATGTATTTTAGAAAGTTTTTTATTTTATCCTTGCTAGACTTTTAATCTTTATTACAAGTGTATCTTGCTGTTAAAACTAAGATTATGAATTTGAAAACAATCCCATAACGACATGGATTTAGAATTAATTCTATATTTCCTAAAATAAACAACAGGCTCATGTCTTTATAGGTCTCGTGACCTCATTATTGTAATGTAGAAAAAATGTATTGTTCTTTTTAAATTGATATTGGATACACATACAAGAGGTTCTTGTGCCGTACTAAAATTACTTGGGTCCATCTTTTGTATGATTTATAATTTTATGTTTCACACATAAATTCCCCAGGTATGTTTTAGAGTTGATGAAGGGACCACTTTAGCCTACCCAATCATTTTCGAAAGGAAAATAACTAGAAGACATACATCGACACATATTTAAGTGATATGTTAGGAAAAAAAATACAATTGCCAAAACAAATAAAAATTTCTTTTTAGTTTGTATAAATGATACATACATGAACGTCTGATCCAACCCATTCCTACCTCTTAATTACTCCCTCAATCTCTACCGTTGTTAATCCCTCCTATAGACCTTAAAAATGATCTTAATATTGTAGAGTATATATAAAGATAAGTTATCAAAAACTAAAAATGTCTAGCAACAAATTAAAGTTTATTTCAATGCCATAAAACATAAATGAACATATTAAATTATTATTTCAATGTTGTTATAATTATTACATTTATGTACTATCATTAACCTTAAGTATAGGGTGTAGAGTGTTGGAAACATCATATAGCCATATCTAGTTCTACACCTAGGATTCTAGGGCAGTCCCTTAGTCTTCTATGTATCCTTGTATCAGATTTTCATTATAAATAAAAGTAAGTGAGAGGGATTATTTAAGCCCTCTAATCATATATTTTCCGGTTTTAATCTTAAGTTGGTATCAGAGCGGGTCGGTCCCGCTCTGCCTGTTTGTGTCATCTCCGACACTGTTTTTTCCGTCTGCTGCCGGCGACCGTTGCCGGCCACAGGAGTTTTTGCCGGTGACCCTTGGATCTGGAGCGTCTTTTTAAGCGATGGCCAACCCCACTAGTGTCGGAGACAAGTTCTCATCCACATGCCCCACGCACCCAATTTTTGCCTGTTGTTGCTAGGCGCGTGATCACAACCTGCCGCCTTCTGCTCATCAGAACTCCATCATGTCGATGCGCTAGACGTTGCTGTCCCTGTTTTGATTATGTTCCAACATGGTTGAAAGTCACACCTTGTGAAAAATCCCCTAAAGCTTTCATTTTTTCTTACTACTTTCACACATTCTCGCTAGTTTCTTGCTTTTTTTGTCAAATAAAGGCCATTGAAAATCCTATTTCATTCTCTGGAAGCCCCTGTATTAGTTTTGAGAAGCTAAATGGACAAAATTATCTAATGTGGACTGCAACTGTTGAATTGTGGTTCCTTGGCCAAGGTTATCATGATCACCTTGAGCAAGATGAAACCAGCTGAAAAATATGAACAATGGAAACAAGCCGATTTCCCTCTGTGTGCCTTGTTGTGGCAGTCCATGGAACCGAGATTTCTTAGGTCTCTTAGAGCTTTCAAAACATGCCACTCATTTTGGAAGAAAACTCAAAACATTTGTGCCAATGTTATCCAGTGTCTCTACGATTCTGCCAACAAACATGAATCACTCAAAATGACAAACCATGATATGGTCTTCTGCATGAGTGAAGCCCAATCAGCTGTGGAAGAACTGAGGTTGTTCTTGGAAGTCGGATCTTTAGTTTTAGGTATTTTGTTACATTCATGAATGAATATTTAAGAAGTACTTGGGTTTATCTTATGAAAGACCATTTTGAATTGTTATCCATCTTCACATCTTTTTTAAATGAAATCTAAAATCAATTCGGTCACATAATCAAATTCCTAAGAAGTGAAAATGCCAAAGAGTACTTCTAGTATGATTTTTCTGTCGTTTTGAGTTCACATGGTATATTCCATCAATCCACTTGTCCTCATACACCACATCAAAATTGTATAGCAGAAAGGAAAATAGACACTTGGTTGAAACTGCTAGTACCTTTTTTGCTTGGTGTCCATCTTCCTGTCCATCACTTGAGAGATGCCATCTTAACTGCATGTTTTCTTATTAACAAAATGCCATCCCTCTCCCTCAATCATAAGGTCCATTTCTCCATTCTGTTTTTAGATAATCCTCTCCTTTAGATTTCTCCTCGAGTTTTTGGTTGTGTATGTTTTGTTCATGATATTTCTCCATGGTTTAGACAAGCTTTCTGCTCGCACTATCAAATGTGTCTTCCTCTATTCATGAATTCAAAAGGGGTATCGGTGTTACTCTTCTGAAACCATGAAATAGTACATGTCTGCCAATATTACATTATTTGAACAAACTCCTTACTCTCCATCTGTTTTAGATGTTCATGTCATACAACAGATCCTTCTTATTCCTATCTGAGTCTAGTATTTCCCATGTCCTTGTCACTCCAAGTCTTAATCAAGGTCCTCTGAAACTACCATCTCCACATATTGATATCATCTGACACAGGATCCTGGTGGATAGTCTAGTTCTCCAAGATAATGGTGAATCCCCCACTTTAGATCCTTCTCCATCGTCGCTCAATACCATGTCTCCTAATGAAGATAATTTTGGTTGTCCCATTGCACTTAGAAAGGTACTTGTTCTCCTCGAAATCCTTATCCTATCTATAATTTTCTTAGCTATCACCGATTGACGCTTCCCTGTTGTTTCTTTTTATCCTTAGTGTCTTCTGTTACTATTCCCGAAGATGTGAAGGAAGCACTTGATCATCCTGGATGGCGACAACCCATGATTGCAGAAATGCAGGCTCTTGACCAGTAATACTTAGGAGTTAGTGTCCCTTCCATCTGGAAAAAAGACTGTTAGATGTCGATGGGTTATACCATTAAAGTTGGTCTTAATGATGCGATTGATCGTCTTAAGGCCCGATTAGTTGCAAAAGGGTATACTCAAGTTTTTGGCCTCAATTATAATTGTTAGATATTGTTTGATACATTATCTCCCGTGACCAAGATTACTACTATTCGCCTCTTCTTTGCCGTGGCAGCAATTCGTCATTGGCCCCTCCATCAATTGGATATCAAAATTGCCTTTCTTCACGACGACCTTGCATAGGAGGTATACATGGAACAACCTCCTGGGTTTGTTGCTCAGGAGGAGTCTAGTAAAATATTCTAGTTGCGTCACTCTCTCTATGGTCTCAAACAATCTTCACGTGCTTGGTTTAGTTAATTCAGCTTAGTAGTTCAAACTTTTGGGCTCAAACCCACTGAAGCAGATCATTCAGTTTTTTATTGGAATACCCTCTTGGGAAATGTGTTTATCTAATCATCTATGTTGATGATATAGTCATTGCAAGAAATGATGTTGCTGGAATTCCTCAATTAAGGAATACTTGTGCAAACATCCTTCTCCAATCCGTCTCCCCGAAGCACGCTCCTGTATAACAAAAGATTTGTTATCAAAGGTTATTGAACAATTTAAGGTTTTGGTTAGCTAACTTAAGGAAATTAAATTGAAAGGACAATTAGGAACAAATAGGACAAATTTTAGGTTTAGGGAAGGAGACATGTAAAATTGGCTCACTCCCTTTGAGAAAGTTCTAGAGCCATTGGCAAAGGTTATGAAATGTTGTTTTTCTTGAAAGTAAATGGTTGAGAATAAGGAGGTATTACCAGATATGTGATCAGAAGCACTAGAGTCAATTACCCATGAATTTTGACCTTCCATGGATTGAAAGAGGCAAGCTGTTGATGTACTTGGAGCTTAAGATGATTGTGCCAAGCTGTTGACTTGTCGTAGATATTCTTGATACTCATCCTCAGTGAACTTGGATTCAGTAGTTTTTGCCTGACAGACATTGGCTGTTTTGGAAGAAAAACCATGAAAGAAGTAACAATTTTCCTGGGTGAGACCCATCCTTTTACAATATATGCACTGAGGACGCCCGTGACCTCCACGTCCGCCTCCTCTACCTTGAGTGGCGACCATGACAGATGGTTCCACTAGAGCAAGAGCTTCCTAAGTTTGAGGCGTTGGGACACGAACCATGCGTGTGATCAAGGTATCCATGGAAGGGATCTCATGATAGGTCAAAAGTTGATATCTAATATGATTAAAGTCTGGATGAATAGCGCGAAGGATCATCACCATATAATACTTGTCAAACTTCTTCTTCATTTCATCTAAAGAGTCGACTTCTAAGAACATCCGCAGTTCTTCCACAGCTGATTGGGCTTTATTCATGAAGGAGATCATATCATGGTTGGTCATTTTCAGAGAAGCCAACTTGTTTGCCGAATCATAAAGGCATTGGATATCATTGGCATAGATATTCTGAGCCCTCTTCCAAAAGGAATGACAGGTTTTGAAGGCTCTGAGGGACATCAAAAGTCTTGGTTCCACTGATTGCCATAGTATAGCACATAGCTGGAAATCTGCCTGTTTCCATTGTTCAACTTTCTTAGAAGGTACATGGCTTCTATCTTTCTCAAGGTGGTCGTGATGACCTTGATCAAGAAACCACACCAAGATAGATAATTTTGGCCATTCAGTTTCTCGGAAGTAATGCAAGGACTTCCAGAAAATGAGATAGCACTTCCGGTGGCCATTATTTGACGAAAAACAACAGAAACTAGCGAGAATGTGTGAAAACAGGAAGAAAAAACGAAAGCCCTAGAGTGATTTTCACAAGGGGCGACTTTGGACTTCACAGAAATGGAGTTTCAAGGGGCAGAACAGGGAGAGGAGGTTTCGGCGAAAGCTATGGAGGTGGCGGAATCACGTTCCGAGCAGCAGACGACAACATGTGGACTACATGTGCCTATTCACAACTAACAAAGGCGAGGCGTGTGGCGGCGCGTGGATGGGATTTTGGTTCCAGCATCGGCGGGGGTGGCTGTCACTCGGAGAGGCGCTCCAAATCCAGTGGTTTCCGGCAAAAACTAAGGTGGCCGAAGACGGCAGTCGACTGCGGACAGTGACGAACGGTGGCGAAAATGTCAAGGAAGAGAGATTGACACGTTGGACAGCTACAAACAGAACTAGATAGTAGCAAATGAAGCTGGACAGTTGCGAGCAACAATGACAAGTGCTGTCGGACAAGAAGAGATGGAAACCAGAGCAGGATCAAGCTGCTTTGGTACCAACTTGAGATTAAAACTGAGAAATATATTTTCAGAAGGTTTCAAAAGATCCTTCTCATCTTCATATATTTATATTGAATAATAGCTGGTACAATAGGAAGATGGAAAGCTAAGAGACTGGCCTAGACCGCTAGGTATAATGATTATAGATAACTCAACACTCAACTCTCTACTTAAGTCCTACTGACTACACTAGCTGAAATAACTATTTCAGCGGTATTCCTGTATCAGATTTTCATTATAAATAGAAGAAAGTGAGAGGGGTCTTTTAAGCCCTCTAATCGTATATTTTCCGGTTTTAATCTTAAGTAATGTCATAAAACATAAATGAATATATTAACTTATATTAAAGTAAAGAACTAAAGAATTGTTTATATATGTATGTCTGTATATAACATTAGAACTATTTGGTGATTTCATTAGTCATTTTTTGATGACCCACAGAGTGGAGTATAATCTTTTTGCCCTTCCTTGAATGTACTCTGAATAGTTTTTTGTTGTTGTCTCCTTCCTTGCACAAATTAATTCTAAACTCGGGCCTGAAAGGAGAGATCTCCTAGAGGATCCCTAAATAATTGAAAAATTGCAATACTCCCAAGGAATATTTTGTTTGATAAGTAACAAATTTTCAAATATATTTTATTTTTCAGGGAGTAGTTTTTAAGGTACATCAACTATGATGCTTTATGTTCGAATGACTAACTATATGCGGAGTATAATATATTCTTTCAATGTGTTGTATTAAATGATAACACTTACCATATATATATATATATGGTGTCCTGTTCTATACCTTTATGACATTACAAATATAATTTTCAAGTATCACCACCCACCTACTGAGGACAGGAAGACAACAAAGGCTCCAATGGGAGAAGTGGGAGATAGTCCAATTCAAAGCGTTAGTGGAAGCCATTGAGAAACTTGAAGAGAAACCACTGCTAAATTCCTGTTCAATGAATCACTAAATTTTAGTTTTCTTGTAGAGCTCAATAGCATCAATTAATTCACGTAACTAACCTCAACTTCTGAGAGCTTGGTTGTTGGTATATATTTATGTATTATTTTATTATCTTATAATACCAAAGGTAGTTTCAGTGTTTTGAGATCATGACATCTTAGTTGGTTTTGGACATCAATTTTATCCCCATTCAAGTGCCAACTTTGTTCAATGTGTTTTTGGATGTTTCTACTACAACTACTATTATTATTATTATTATTATTATTATTATTATTATTATTATTATTATTTTGAGTAGAAGTCTGCCTCCCATTTGCTTAATAATTCTAGTTATGTTGTAATTTAATATGGAGTTCTGAGTTATAGGCAACACCTTTCCCAATTTTTTTTTTAAGTTTTTATTGTTCATTTTGATAAGCTGTATACTCACTGTTATATAGGCAGCATTGTGCTCTGCAAGAATCATAAAGAAAGTTCCAGACTTGGCCGAAAATTTTGTTGGCCCTGCTACTGCCTTACTAAGGGAGAAACATCATGGAGTTTTGATCACAGGGGTTCAGCTTTGTACAGATTTGTGCAAAATTAGCTCAGAAGCTCTTGAGCATGTTAGAAAGGTGTTTTTCAGTCTTTCTTATAATTATTTCTCTTAGCTAATGTATTTTCCTCCACCTACTAGTTAGATTAAATGTAGTAATTTTATCCACTATAAACTTAGCACACCAAAATCATTCTGTACTGCAGTATCTACATGGATACACTAATTCTCAATCTTGTTGCTCCGAGATAGTTAAACACAAAATACATTTTTTATTTTACTTAATGATAGTTCGTTATAAGAATTTTAAGGTTTGTTTAGTTTTAGAAAATGTTTTATTTTCACTTTTAATCATTGTAGTCAGTATGTAATAAATTAAATACCCAAATTGATCCGGAAAGATGAGTGCGGTGACTGCTAGATCCCTACTTAAAATTTGTCTATAAATGAACCTTTGAAAGATTCATTTGTTTGCATGTAAATGGGTAATTAAAAATTCATCTACTTCCATACAAGTCTTTCATATCAAATATAAAGAGAAGTTTAATATTTGATCCGAAGATTCAACTTTTCTTTACCTTGGATACGAGGGACTTAGTGCAAACAATTGAATCTTTCAAGGGCCTATTTACATGAAAATTTAATCAAGGGCCTATCAGTCAATGTACTAATCTTTCAGGGTCAATTTAGGTATTTATCTATTCATGATAAGATTCAAGCAATTTAATGTGATTCCAATAGTGGGAAAAAATGAATTACATTGGTGAATTGTTTGTTATCATGAATCACTACATGAGTTGTGGAAGTGTGGTCACCGTACACCTTGTGTGGTTTTGGAACAAAGTGGGTGGCTTTTGCAACAGGTTAGGTTGCACTGCTGGCTGGTTGGGTTTTGCAACTGGATTAGAATATAATAGGAAGAAAAGTAGATCAAATTAGAATCTCATCCTTTCCTTAAGTAATAAATTGAATCCATGAAAGGCTTGAATTAATGATTTTATCAACACAAGAACAGATATGGATTAAGATTGCTATGAGGCTATAAGAATCAGACTAAGTGTAACATAGAAACTTAGGAACACATGAACCGAACACAATAAAAGGAAAATGTGGTGAAGACTTATGACATGGAAGAATACACCACTTCAACGACACATGAGAAAATACCCACTAGAATCCCGTGATATGAAAATAAGACTCAAATAATGAGAATCACTCTCACAAAAGAGACAATGCTCTAAAATAATTCTCTCAATTTTATATACCAAAAAGTGATTTATAAAGAGGAGATAACTATTTATAGCTTTTGAAATAAAAGAGAGAGGGATACACTCAATCCCTAATTTGTGTAGAACACATAGTTTTATACGTTTATAAATAGGAAAGTACAAAGAGATGGGCCAAAGGCCGTTAGATCTAACACTACCCCTCAAGAAGGTACATATAAATTGTAAGCAAGTTCATATAAATCGTATATCAAACTTATTACCAATATAATAAAATTTATAAGACTTGAATAATCCTCACTTTATAAGTCAATTTTGTAGGATTGAGTTTGAAACTAAGATCATATGTTAAAATGGGAATGGGGGTCTGTCTTAGATAATTTGTTGGGCCACTTGCTTGGGGATTCTCTTGGCCTATGGCCATGGATACGTTGAAAGTTCCCTTAATTGTCGCCAGTCCTAATCTACCTTAAGTGCAACCTATTCAAATTGCTTGCAAGAAGGGGCTACATAAAGTGGGGCTGACCAAAAAGAAAGGCTGAGTGAAGTGTCATATAATGGAGCCAATTAAGATGTCAATTATATTTAGGTAGTTGTGATTCCATATGACTATAGATATGTGCCTAGTCCAATAAAAAACTAGATGCAGGCTAAGTTCGTGCTTATAAGGCTTGTACAATCTTCATCTTACAAGTTAGTCTTTTGCAGTTGAGTTCGGTCCTAAGCTCAAATTCTATGAATTATTTATTTATGTAAGCCCATGCAAACTAGGCTCATATGCACAACTTTACATTATGTTTCATCTTAGGGTGTTTTATTTGTAATTTTTGCTACAAATTTATTTGGCCTAGGTCAAATTTTGTTGTATTAAGATACAATTTGAAAAATTATTGTAGAAATGCACGGATGGTTTGGTCAGAGTTCTAAAGGATTTAGCAAATAATCCTTATTCACCAGAGTATGATGTTGCTGGTTTCATGGACCCTTTTCTGCATATCAGATTGCTTAGACTGTTGCGGGTATTGGGTGAAGGTGATGCAGATGCTAGTGATTCTATGAATGACATACTTGCTCAGGTCAGTGTTCAATGTCAATTTTATGGTTTATATTTTGTTTGTACTGCAGAAATGATTGAAAATGGCATTTCGGTGTTGTTCTGTTAATAATCTTGTTGAAAATTGTATACGTTGTTCGGAAAATTTCCGACTTGTATTCAATTCGATAAAAGCAAATTATTTTGCCTTACGTGCCAAGACAAACTAATGCAAGTGTGTTAATAAAGGAATGAAAGGAAACTTTTTGTTTCCTTGTTGTTTTGGATAATGACCAGATCTTTGTGAAGTTTGAAAAAACTAGATTGAACAAGGAACAAGAGAAATTCAGAATGCCCAGTGTTTCTAAGGATCGAAGTCTTATTTTAGCATTGTTTGGTTTTATACTTTTTTTTTGTTCAAAATTTTAGATGCAATCGGCATCAAGTCTTGTGAATTTTGAGGAGTATAGATCAGATCGCAAAGCATCCAATGCTTTCTCCCTCTTTGCTACATTTTTTCTTTGCTATTTCTTAATTCTCATGTCTCTCTTTGTTCCTTTTTGGCTCTGCTGTTAAATCATTAAATCTATTTCCTATTTTAGAATTAAATTCATATTTAATTTATTTTCTTTTCTTTCTTTTTTCGAAAGTGAAAGTTTAGTATGCTGCTAGTTTGTTTCCTAGAGCTTTTGTTACAGAATGGATAATATTTAAATTTCAAAAAGTCTTTGAAGCTCTAAAGGATGAAAGAGGGAGAACTTTGTTCTTGAGGAAATGGATGCTTTAGAAACAGGGTTTTAAATAGTAGGCTACAGCGCCTTTGTGGTGGCATAGTAGCGGGCCTGCCACTACTTCTGCACTAGACTAGATATTTTTGGTCACTCTATATCTGCACTCTCCAAGGAAGAAGCATTTGACTTCTGTAAATCATATTGCTATCTCAAGGTACTCCTATATAGTAACCATATATGAACTTGAAAGAATTAATATGAAAAAAAGAAGTTATTTATTCAAATTGATTCATTTGAAATAATATATCAGCGTCTATATGTAGAAAACTCTAATCCTAAAGTAATAATTACACAAAAATCTCTAAAATCTTCTACTAGCTTCTAACAATTTGTAGTAGAACATTTAATATCCTACTGACAACATATGACCTAACCTTAACCATATGTGTCAATTGCATTTTATATCAAAACCATCTCATATTTTCTCATAACTGCATTTGGTTTTATAAAACTGATTCTACTTTTTAAAAACTGGTTATATGATCGGTCAGAAGCCTAAAGCGGTTTTTAAAATAAAAGAACTAAGAATTTTGGCCTTTAAAATGGTTTTATGCTTTAATAGTTGGTTTTGGCTTTTCAAAAGCTTGATTTTTTTTTTATCACATTTTAACAGGAATTTATTTGAAAGTTCAATAATCTTAACTTTAAATGTGGCTGGGAAAATCATGATTAATAGAAAGCTACAGAAACTAGTGTGGTATTTATAATAATTCCATGATTGCTCACTGAACAATACAAAAGCACATTTTAGGGAAGCTATAAAACAGTAAGCCATATAGTTAATTTGGGTCCATGTAATAAGTTCTAAAAGCATATTTTAAGGAATCAAGTATTTAAAATAGACTTAAATATGTTAATAATCCCTTAAACTTGGACTTATTTTAGTCCTCCAATTTTTCTTTTGCCCTTTTTAGTCCTCTAAATTTTTGAAAATCTGGTTAGAGGGAGGTTGGTTGGAGTTGTTCGTCTTGTCTACGCAAGTACTCTAATTTATAATGAAAAAGGGATAGGAATAAACTCGATAACTATAAACGGGAATTATTTTCACAAATATTTCCCTATTTAGTATAATCAAACCATATCATATCTTCCTATCTAATATAATATAATCAAATCATATCATATTTATATTTCCCTAATTAATGCAACCAAATCATATAACTAACACTCTAGTTCTTGTCCCTATCTATTAACACCATTACAAAGGTTGATGATGTGGCAACCTATGTGCTCTTTTGTTGTGGTTTTTGTCAAACAAAATGATTTGAGTGCAAACAATAAACATATGAAATCCCTTATAATTGATCGAGAATGTTAGATATTGTTAACATATTGTTAGTTACAATATCTTATGTTAGTTACAATATTATGTGTATGAGCTTAGCTCATATTTTCTTTATTATTGTTCATTATAAATATATTACTCTATATATATATATATATATATATATATATATATATATATATATATATATATATATATATATATTCTACAAGGGAAATTAACCCTATACCTAATTTTCACTACTTTAACAGAGAACTTGAAATCCCTAAACCTGAATTCAATCCCCAATCCCATATCTGCCATTGTTTCTAAGCATGAGTTATGCATGTTCGCTTGGAATGCATAAGATTAGAGTGGAATAGGGAATTAACAGGAAAAAAAGGGATTTTGGCTGTAGTTTGTCATTGGAGCAAATCTCCCTTTCCTCGTGACTCAAGCCAAATACGTTGTTTATGACACTTCGCCTCACCACATTTACTATTGCTTATTACAACCAGCCAAGTTTTTTTCCTCTCTTAATTTATGGTCATTTATTTAAATTGATATTTCTTTTAGGTGGCTACAAAGATTGAGTCAAATAAAACCATTGGCAATGCCATCTTATATGAGTGTGTTCAAACAATAATGAGCATTCAAGATAGTGGTGGCTTACGGGTTCTTGCCATTAATATTCTAGGAAAGTTCTTGTCGCACCGAGACAACAATATCAGGTTTGTTTCTATGTAAGCTTTTTCTATAAAAAATGTAAATAAGGAGATCATAGTTGTACAACATCATGTTTTTATTTTAATTAAGGCTATTAAGTGTAACTAATATATGGGCCCATCTCTTGTTATCTTCTTTGTATTTGATAGACTTATATATACATGATCCTATGATATCTTGGTATCTTCTTCATATCTCGTTTGTATTTCATACACTTTTATATATATATATATATATATATATATATATATATATATATATTATCCTCGGATAGACATATAGAGAGAGATTATTTTTTTCTCTTCACCATATATCTCAACACGCTATGTAAAGCCTAGATTAGACGTGTGCCTTCCCAGGGGACCCGTTGTTCATTGGTGTAAGATTTTTCCACAATTGTGTTTCATTTCGATTCCAGCCTCTTTTGTCAGCACTTTTTCCATTGCAATTGTAATTCCTCCCGATGACATCAGGGATGGGATCTCCTTTGAAAGTTGATCACTGATCCATCAGTCCCACATCCAACAGAGCAGTGACACTCCCTCATTCTTGTTAGTGTGTCCTTCTAGCTAGTTTGCTAGCCACCACCCATGGTGCCATGTCGGACATCCTTTTTGGCATCAATCACTGGTGCCAGTCTCAGCTTGCTGTCTTCTTTCGCAATTTGGTCTAGTTTATAGGATTGGAGGCCAATTGACCTTTCTCACCTTATTTTAGTACATTTTTGTCGCACGAAGTTGTTTTTCTCTCTCCAATGTGCAATGGCTTCTCGTAGTGGTTCTCGGTCTGATTCTTCCATTTTTACTAATTATGTCAATGTTCCCTGTCCATTAACAAGTTAGACTTGTGACACTTAGGCAAGCTTTCGCTTAAGGAGTAAAATTATGTTGATCATCTTACTCAAACAACAACCTCCATGGATGAAAAAGACCGCTCTCGCTAGTCTTATAGTGATTCTCATCTCTATAGTGTTCTCAAGTCAACTATCAATCCTTAGACAAATATTTCGTACCCATGAGACACGTTTTGGGGTCTCAGACTCTACGATTGTACACAAATGACACTCAAAATCTTTAGGATCTTTGACAAAATTTCTTGAATGTTGTTGTTAAGAAGTTGACTTTAAATCCTAATTCAACCCTACAAAACCGGCTTGTAAGGTGAGGCTTGCACCCATTGATATGCTTTAAACTGGCCTTATCTCTAAGAGATGTGGGACTTCCAACACTCCCTCCTCAAGCCGAGGTATATACATTTCGAGCGTAAGACTAGACATTAATGAATGGTCCGATAGTGGCTCGATAGTGAGTGGAACAATGGACCCGACAAATATCAAATTTCTCTAGGACAGACTCTAACGCACGACTCTGATATCATATTTAATATATTAAAACTAGGTATATGATTAATCTCCCTTGTGTAGAAAATACACATAGGGTAATGTATTTATAATAATGAGAATGTGGGCTTAAGCCTAAATAGAAAAGAATATGTAAAAATAATATAATTAACATAGGAACTATTCTATCTCCACTTGTGATTCATCAAAATTGGTATCTTAGCATGATGATAACAACCGTTCTTGCATACTTGTCAAGAGTCAACTCAAATGTTTGATTTGCCTTGCATGGTCGTCTTGTTTGATTTGATGTTGTTGCCCAAATTGTGCCATCTCCATCTTTTGCTTCAGACTCCACTTCATCTGAAAGTTTTGATTCACCTGCGATCTTCCATGAGTTCATGAAAAGGTATGATGAACATCATCGAATGTCTGGTTCCACTACTATACACACATAGGCCCTTTATTTGTTGGTCTCACTCAGTCCACCTCTCTCGATCCTTAGGTTCTCAACTCTAGGGCTTTTTTTACCATTTGTCACCATGACCAATGGTTCTCGAGCCTTCCCTCATGGTGTTGGTACTACTCATCTTTTATCTTCATTTTCCACTGACAATGTTCTTTTGTCTCCTTGGATCTCTATTTAATTTATTACCCATTAGTCTTCTCACTAGTTCCTTTGATTGTTTCATGTCTTTTGATAAAGATTATGTTTTTTGACCAGATCGAAGTTTAGGATAGATGATTGATTGACACCGGATGTGACTCTTATGGCCTTTACCATCGTTGAATCTCTTCTCATGCTAGCTTGACTATGGATGGATGAGGAAAATGATGAACATTAGTGAATGAGTAGAGTCCATCAGGGTCGACAACTCCATGAAGAAGGACCTTATTCGTTCCCTAAGATGTAACAAGACACTTATCAAAATGAAACCCAAAAAATAGAATTATCCTTTGCAAATTAACAGACACTTAATGAGATTTTGGTAATGGACGAAACATGCAACAAATGATTTAACTGAAACAAGACAATAGAGTCATAAGGAGAGACAAACAAAGAGGAGCCAACACTGGAGATGCTCAAAGCTGCACCATTGCCAATGAAAATTTGGTCCGGTCCATCAAATTCTTTCTTTTGTTTAATATTTAGAGGCTCACAAGTGACATAGAAACCAACACCAGAATTTGGTATCCATGAAGTGTTGTCTTTACCTTGAATCAAGTTTAACAGCTCTATACGTAATTGTCTGGCATGAGACTTGGTTTGAAGGTTGAAATACTCATGAATCTTACAACTGAGCACTTTGGACATAACAGACTGAGAAAGAGTAAACTGCAACTAGACAAGAAGAGTCTGATTTTGAACCTCCTAGGTGTCATATTCAGGTTTGACAACACAAACCAGATGATCAGATTCCGTGAGATAACGTGTAGGAACCACACGATTAACAACAAATCATTGCAATTTGTGTGATTTAATTACTGGTTCAACATATTGTCTCACGTACAAGTAATTTGAATCATCAAACTTTTCAGCTATGAAAGTAGGGAACGAAGGCGAAGCCATGAGAAAAGTACCAAGCAATCAATAAAAAACAGTGCAAGCAAAAAGCACGAATACGAGGGCAGACAAAGAAGAAATCGCCAATTAAAGAAGACTGACGAGCACACATAAATCGAAAACAATTTAGCACAAATCGGTGCGAAAGAATAAAACGCAACGACTACGCGAACGAGATGAGGAACAATCACTAGCTGAGACAAACGTGAACAAAGTGAAAAGGGAAGGAGAGCACAAACGACGAAATGACGAAGTCAAACAAACCGAACAAATAGAATCCGCCAGCGCAGTTGACAACGAACGAATTCACACACCAAGGAACTCGAACAACGAACGCAATCGATGAATGAAACTCACATTGAACTAATGCGGAAGCAGAACAATTGAAGCAACAATCATCAAGTAACTAGGATAGGTGGAGAAAAAGCTCTAGTTACCATGTTAGAGAACTGGAGCAGAGAGGGAAGATGAACAATGAATAGGACTATTTCATTAATCTCAAAAATCACTTAAGGCATGTATATGATAAACTATTTATAAGACACTGGTTTCCGTTAATATTAAGATAACCTTACAACTGTAACATATGAAACTGCACATAATAGTAGAAAATACATTGTAGTACAGAACTCAGAGAACTGACTTAAAACAAGTTGATTAAAATCAACTCTCAACTATATTATTCTAATACTATAGAAAGAGGACCCTTGTTTTTCATTAGATAGAAATAATCAATACAAAATTGCCTTTTCTTCTCTCTCTCTCTCCTCTTTAAACTTCTAATATCAGAAAACAATTTCATGCACTGATCTGAGAAGGACACCAACTTTGGTGGTGTGTGCTTGTTGGAGAAAGGAGGGCTGAAGGCGTTGAATAAAGACTCGTAGTGGTCGTGTGAATAGTGTTGCGAAGGGAAAAGGAAACCTAGCTCTATGATACCATAAAGGATTTCTCTGCCGTTGTGAATTGTGTGTTTAATTACACAAGTAAATCCTTTAATTATAATCATTTCAAGTGTAGTAGTATAAGGAAACCTAATAATGACTAATGATGGCGAATATCCCTAATTATTACCTTTACATATTTTCCAACTTACTAAGATCTAACGTTTTAAAGTACTGTTTTGACATGATTGGTATTCAGTTATATTAATGCTATTCATTGATTCTCTAGGCTTTATATTTATTCCCTCCATTATTTTTTAAAGAACTTTGTAATTTTTTGCTTTTTCTTGTTGTATTCATTATTGAAGTGAATTGGAATCTTCAAACTTATCCCTTCAGATACGTGGGATTAAACATGTTGATTAAGGTTGTCATTGCGGATGTTCAGGCAGTGCAGAGGCATCGAGCAACGATTCTGGAATGTATAAAGGTATTTATTAATTGAGCATATTTTTCATCCTATTTCTTCCTATTTAATGGTGAAACTAAGCTTTCTTTTGCAATATGATAAGGTAGTGAATTGACTTTTTGGTTTAGGATTCTGATGCTTCAATTCGGAGAAGAGCCCTTGAACTTGTTTGTATTCTGGTGAATGAAACTAATGTGAAGTCCTTAACAAAGGAGCTAGTAGACTATCTGGAAGTCAGTGATCAAGATTTCAGGGTAGACCTTACTGAAAAAATTTGTTCAATAGTTTCAAAGTGAGTCATATAGGTTCACAATGGTATTCCTTCTTGAGTGAACTCGTATTATTTTTATCATTTGTATTCTTCGCGTGTTTTTTTGTGGTGGGGTTAGCAAGCTAGAGTTGCCTGTGTATTAGAATTATGTGTTTTAATATTTATTTGTTGTCATGAAATGATTTTTTGGCACATCATGACATGTCAATATTTTAAGATGGTTTGTTTTGTGGAATAGGTTTTATTATTGTTAATTATTAATTATTATTAGAAACATCATAAACTTTTTCTGGGTAACACTAACAGTAATAAGCATCTTATTTGACCTTGCAGATTTTGGGCAGTTTCATCCTTTTCATTTCTTTTTGCTAAAAAAGAGCAATGTGCTAGATTTCACATAGGCATTATATATGTTCGCCTTCCTCAGTTTAGAAGTTGTAACTACAATCTTTTGCCCCACATTTGTAAAAGTATTTGGTTTATTAGTATTTACTTATTTGTTCTTCAGGTATTCCTCAGAGAAGATCTGGTACATTGATCAAATGCTCAAGGTTCTGTCTGAGGTATGAATATAAGAAACAAACTTTTGTGGTGAATTAACATCTCGATGTGGAAAAACTGATCAATTCTAGTTTATTATGGTATTAATTAGTATTTTTTTTCTTTATTATAGTTCAGGTTTTTTCTTATCGCTACAATTGGCATGCTGCAATCAGGGAAAAAATGATTGCTGTGACAGCTTGTTATGTTGTCACATGGGTTTTTAACATTTAATGTTTGCACAAGGATAATTTTGTACTACTAATTTCATGTATTTGTACCACTACATAAATTTGATGTATTTTTTTGTTGTGATTTTTATTTTGATACTTGTAGTGTCCATATTAAGTCATTTTATTCAGTTACACATCTAGTGCAAATTGTGATCTTTATGCTATACTAGTAGGCTGGGAACTTTGTGAAAGATGAAGTATGGCATGCCTTAATTGTTGTGATAAGCAATGCTTCTGAACTTCATGGATATACAGTAAGAGCATTATACAAGGCATTTCAGAGGTCAGCTGAACAGGTGCTTTTTTCTGCTTTCACAAACTCTGTTTATGCTTTTGATTTTCTTTTACTGCAATTGATTTAATTTCATTGCTTAATATCTTTCATCAGGAAACTCTTGTTCGCGTTGCAGTGTGGTGCATTGGAGAGTATGGTGACTTCTTAATCAACAATGTCGGAATGCTTGATGTAGAAGATCCCATAAAGGTGAGTGAATGGTTTCTTCTTGAAATGTTGTACATAATATTTAACTTGAATAGTGAGAGGGAATAACAGAATATTTTATTAATTACAATCATGCTAATTACATTCGCAAGTCCTTTATTTGTAACGAGGACATTCCTAAAAGAGCAAATAAAATCTGCTGGAATGAATGTGGAGATTCTTACGAAGGATATCTCAAGTTCCTCCTTATAGGCTTTCATATCAGACATTGAAAAACAAAATCACAAAACAGAGACGTAACAAAGAGAACCTGTTCGACAAAAGAACAAAAGAGTTGGATCTACCCAATTTGGAGCCAAATGAGACATGACCACCACTTCGAATGTGCTCAGGAGGTTCCAATGACCCTGTTTATCTTTGAGGCTAGTGGGCTTTACCAGAACAAGGCGCATGTGTCAATATTGGTGGTAGTGTGTGACGATGTGTGGCAAATCTAATGACGATGCAATTGTTGGCATTGTGATCGCTGGCGAGGGGCATAACTTTTTGGTCCATTGCTAATTTCAATAGTTCTGGCGAGCAACACTGGTAGTGTATGTTAATGTGGCAACACTGGTATTATTTTATTAATAACATTCATACTAATTACATTTTATCTCTAATTGTAATAATCAAATTCTTTAAAATAAGGAAATAAAAATACGTTGAAATGAATAGGAAGATCCTAAAAATATTTTTGCTAATCACTATGGAGATATTGAAAATATTTTTGTCCTAATAATATACCGCTATTCACAATAGAAATGCTACTATAACTTGTCTTGAAATGAGTTTTTCTAAACCAGATATGCCACTTTGTGTCCCAATCTTATAGAACACTGAGTTGTTGTAAAAAGGGAATCTAAGACATATTAAAGGAACTCTTAACTACGGTCATCATTTTCTACTTGCTCCATACATGTGTTGTAGATTGGGCATCAGATCTGGATGATTGGAGATTTGCTTCAGATGCTTCAATATTTTGGACCTGATTTCTTGTCTTGGTGGTCCGAAAAGCAAATGGTTGTTGCTAGATCTAGTATTTCAGTAGAATGTAGAAGCTTGGCTCATATGACTGCTAGTTGCTTGGAGTCAGACATTATTATGAGAACTTCAAGTTTCTCACACCACTCTTGTTGTGTTTTGAGATAATATAAGCTTCTTCATGTAGTGATCAATGTTCCAACATTCTCACCTAAGCTCTTTCTCCAACTAGATTCAGTGTTTTGCGTTTCAAGCTCGATTGATGGAATCAGGGCCTTCTCCTCACTCCCTCGGAGCTTTCATGGGGTTGGTTATTGGTGTATAGTTTTAGTCCTTATATCTTTTCTTGCTTGTACAACTGTAGAGGAATTAGAATATTCTTTTCTCTGCACAAACTAACCTGTTAGTCAATTCGATATTAGTTGCTTAGTTTGTTATGTGTTTGCTACTTAGATCTAACTAACTTTTAGTTACTTTCTTAGCTTTTCAGATATAAATAAATGTACCTATCTATCAATTTGTAAGTGGCTTGAATTATTTTTCCCGATGAGCCAGTTACGGAGTTCTCGATGTGTCTTTTCCTTTCTTCATGAAAGAAATGTAGCTTAGTTTAAAAATGATTGGACTATTGGCTATTGATGTGTGTAAGACGCATTGCCTATAATGTATATTGTAGCGCCTAGGAAATTCTAGGGGATTTATCTTTCATTACATTCTCATCTTATTGTTTTTTTTTTCTAAATTTTCATCCTTCATTTGTTTCATGCAAGCAGGTGACTGAATCAGATGTTGTGCATGTTGTAGAGATGGCTTTAAAACGCCACTCATTGGATATTACCACAAAAGCAATGACTTTGGTTGCCCTATTGAAGCTATCTTCACGGTTTCCTTCTTGTTCAGAGTATGATATTCCTCTGTTGATTTGGTTGTAGATATCTATCACATTTACTTAAAATAGTAAATTACACTCTTTTCTCCTAAGACATGCCAGTATTTTATTGTTGTTCCCTATATGTTAAATACACACTTCCCTCACTCTAAACTTTGGAAGGAAGAATATTTTATTTCTGATAAGGAATAATTAGGTCATTGGACCTTTATGTACACAAGCCTGTGAGCAATTATGGAAATATTAATCAACTAATTCTAGGGAGACAAATCCTAGTCTTAACAACAATTAATCAGCAGAATAAAATTTAAACTTTTCTAAAATACATTAAGTAACAATTTTGACACTCCCCTTCAAGCGGGTGAATAAATGTTTTCCATTCCCACCTTGGGTATAATTCTTTCAAAGTTGATACAGTTCAAACCCTTTGTGAGAATATCTGCAATTTGATTTTGAGTGCACACGTATGGAGTGTAAATCAAGCCACTGTCTAGCTTTTCTTTGATGAAATATCTATTCACTTTAATGTGTTTGGTTCTATCATGCTGCACCAAATTGTGGGCTATACCAAATGCAAATTTATTGTCATAATATAACTTCATAGGTTCATCCCACCTTATCTCCAAGTCTTCCAATATAGTCGTTAGCCATAGAAGTTCACATATTCTCCTTGAGCCATTGCTCTAAATTCTACTTCAGCACTTGATCTAGCCACCACATTTTGTTTTTTGCTCTTCCAAATCACCAAGTTTCCACCAAGGAAGGTGCATTATCCAGTAGTTGATTTCCTATCCACAACTGACCCAGCATAATCTGCATCTGTATATGCTTCAATACTTACACTCTTGTTTCGTCTAAACAAAATTCCTCTTCCTAGGGTCCCTTTTAGATTTTGAACAATTCTAAGGGCAGCTCGTAAATGTGCTTCGTTTGGTTGGTGCATAAACTAACTAACTAGACTAACAACAAACGCCATGTTTGGCCTTGTGGGGTACAAGTAAATAAGCCTGCCCACAAGTCTTGGATACGTTTCCATATCCACTGCAATATCCTCCTTTGCACTTGCACTTCCTAACTTTGTATTTGGATCAACGGGAGTATTTGCTGGTTTGCAAGCTATCTTACCTGTTTCTTTGAGCAAGTCAGTAATGTATTTTTGTTGAGATATGAAGATTCTTTTTTTAGAATGGGCCATTTCAATTCCCAAAAAATATTTCAGTCTCCCTAGTGTCTTAATCTCAAATTTTGCAACAAGGCATTGACTTAACTTTTCTTGCTCCCTTTTATCGTCCCCAATTACTATAATATCATCCACATACACCATTAATATTGTAACTCCCCCTGAAACTGAATGTTTGATAAATAGAGTGTGATCACCTTGACTTTCTTTATAGCCCAAACTTGTCATGACTCTAATGACTCTTCCAAACCATGCTCTTAGGGATTTTTTTATCCCATGTAGAGCCTTTTTTAGCTTGCAAACTGTTCCAATAGCAACCTGTTCATCATAACCAAGAGGTAACTCCATGTATATTTCTTTCTTCATGTTAGATATTGTTTGATATTGTTAATCACAATTTCAAACAATATCTTCTATTTACTCTATATTTATTTTCAGTTACTCTTTTTAGTTGTATCTCTCTCTATTATAAATAGATTACCCTATGTGTGATTTATATACAAGGGAGATTGATCTTAAACCCTATTTTCTCTATATTCAACACTTCACATCAAACTGTTGTGGGACCCTATCATGATATGCTGCTAGCAGCAATATTACTCTGACCATATTCATCTTAGCAATCAGGGCAAAAGTCTCCAAATAATATACTCCATAAGTTTGAGTGAACCCTTCACTTGAAGAGGTTTTAGAGAAATGAAACAGTGAAAAACTATCACTGTTACTGTTTTACCATTGTTTATATAAGAAAAAATAGGCATAATACAAAGAGTCATCAGTCCTAACCCTAACCCTAAAGAAAGGATCCCATACATGATAATAAAAAAACATTACATTTCAACACTCCCCCTCAAGCTGGAGCATATAGATCATATGCTCATATAAATTGAATTCTAGGCCCTTTTAAAGATTTAGTTAGAATGTCTGCAAGTTGTTCATTAGAGCCGACAAACTCAGTAACAAGATCCTTGGATAGTAATTTCTCTCTAACAAAATGAAAATCAGTTTGTATATGCTTTGTTCTCTCATGAAACACCGGATTGGAGGCAATGTGAAGGGCTGCTTGATTGTCACAACATAACTTCATCTGCTCATTTTCACAAAATTTCAACTCTTGAAGGTGTTGTTTAATCCACACTAGTTCACATGTAGCTAGAGCCATAGATCGATATTCCGCCTCTGCACTAGATCGAGCAACAACACTTTGTTTCTTACTTTTACAAGAAACAAGGTTCCCTCCAAGGAATACACAATACCATGTGGTAGATCTTCTATCAATTGGACAACCAGCCCAATCTGCATCACAATACGCTACAACTTGAGTACTTCTCTTGTTCTCGTACAACAATCCTTGTCCTGGGTTCCCTTTTACATATCTGAGAATGCGAATCACAACATTCCAATGATCAATGTGGGGATTTTGCATAAATTGACTTACAACTCCCACTGGATAAGAAAGATCAGGTCTTGTTATAGTAAGGTAGATGAGTTTTCCAACCAACCTTCTATATCTCTTTTGATTTGAGAAAAGTTCACCTTGATCTCTTGTTAACTTTTGATTTGAGTCCATAGGGCTATCAATGGGCTTGCAATTTGTCAGGCCTGTTTCCTCCAAAATA